>PPYE01617706.1_pt1 | contig 15511 bp, 9 predicted proteins | sample 1559881 | NCBI WGS metagenome assembly PPYE01 (sample SAMN08240022, study PRJNA423297) | Human gut metagenome, whole genome shotgun sequencing project. | reverse complement strand
TTCTACAAAAGTCTACGTTTCCCGATATTCGTGATTCGGCTCCAAAAGTGTGGTTTGGAAGGGCGGCATGTACTAAGCCAAAACCGCCGCTCCCAAGAATCCCAATTTATAAAAAGAACGCAGGCAGAACTTTTCGCAAAGGCGAAGGCTCTGCCTGCTTTTTTGCACCCCTGCCGCACTTTTCTCTTCGCCGCAAATGTGCTACAATAGCCTTAGCATAAGGAAAAGGGGAACGCGCATGGCCAGAAACAGGCAGAACCTGAACATCATCTACATCTCGGACCGAATGCGGGAGACGCTGCGGCCCATAGCGTCCTGTGCGCTCACGGCGGTGGTGGCCCCCATGGGCTACGGTAAAACGACGGCGGTGCGCTGGTTCTTGGCAGAGCAGGCCAAGGCGGGGGCCGTGGTGCTGCAAGCCAGCATCTACTCGGATAACCGCTCTATCTTCTGGAAAAGCGTGCAGAAGGCCTTTGCCGCCGCCGGGCTGACGGTGCTGGAGGGCTACGACTGCCCCGCCGACGCCAGCGGCGCGGCTTTGCTGCTGGAGGACCTGTGTGCCGCGCTGGGCGGCAAAACGCCCTACTATCTTTTTCTGGACGATTTCCACCTGCTGGGGGACGAGCGGGTGGCGCAGTTTTTGTGTCGGCTGGCCTACAGCCTGCCCGAGAACGTCCACCTTATCGTGGCCAGCCGCAACCGCTTTCTGCCCGGGGAGCAGGTGGTGCGGCTGGGGCGGCGGCTCCACCGCATCGAGGCCGACGGCCTCCGCCTGAACCGGGAGGAGCTGCTGGCCTACACCCACCGCTGCGGCGTGGAGATCACCGCCGCCCAGGCCGAGAGCCTGCTGCGCTCCTGCGAGGGGTGGTTCTCCGCCGTCTACCTGAACCTCCATGCCCTGGCCGAGCGGGGGAGCCTGCTGCAGCCGGGGCCGGACATCTACGCCATGTTCACCGCCGCCATGCTGGAGTCCCTGCCCGAGAAGACCCGGGGCTTCCTCGCTGTGATGGGGCTGGCCGATGAGTTCACGGTGGAGATGGCCCGGGCTGTCACCGCCCTGCCCGACGCGGAGGAGGTGCTGCGGGCCCTCACCCAGCAAAACGCCTTTGTCACCCGCCTGCCGGACGGGGTGAGCTTCCGCTTCCACCACATGATGAAAGAGTGCGCCGAGCGGCTCTTTGCCCAGCTGCCCGCCGCCCGGCAAACGGAGGTCTGGCAGCGGTATGGCCGCTGGTATGCCCAAAAAGCCCAGTACCTCCACGCTTTGCAGGCCTTTGAGCACTGCGGCGACCGCGACGCAGCCCTTGCCGTCATCGAGGCGGACGCGGGGGATCTGCTTGCCTCCCTCAGCCCCGCCGAGCTGCTGCAGCGGCTGGACCGCTGCCCGGTGGAAGCGCTGCAGCGCCACCCGCTGGCCATTCTGGTGCTGATGCGCCGGATGTTCACCTGGCAGCAGATCCCCAAAATGATGGAGCTGAAAGCCCTGCTGGAAGCTGCCGTGGCCCAACACCCCGAGTGGCCCGTCGCCGAGCGGGGCAACCTGCTGGGGGAGTGCGACCTCATCCAGAGCTTCTTGTTCTACAACGACATCACCCAGATGAGCCGCCTCCACCGCAGCGCCAGCCGCCAGATGAGCCGCCCCGCCGTCACCCTGCGCAACAGCGGCAGCTGGACCTTCGGCTCCCCCTCGGTGCTGATGATGTACTACCGCGCCCCCGGGGAGCTGGGCAAAGAACTGGCCGAAATGTACGAGTGTATGCCCCATTATTATAAAATCACCAACGGCCACGGCCGGGGGGCCGAGCTTTTGATGGACGCGGAAGCCGCCTACCTGCAGGGGGCGTGGGAGAAAGCCGCCGTGCTGCTGGAGCGGGCCCGGGCCGACGCCGCCGGGCAGGAAAACATGACCCTCTGCTGCGACTTTTTGGCCCTGCGGCTGGCCCTGTGCGGCAAGGGGAAAGAGGGGTACGATTTTGCCGCCAAGCGCGCCGCCCTGCTGCAAAAGCACGACGGGGTGCAGGTGCATCTGCTGGAGAGCATCGCCGCTTATTTCTACGCTTTGCAGGGCAGGCCGGAGCAGGCCCCGGAGCTGTTCCGGGAGCACAAGCTGGCCGAGGTGAGTTTCTTTGGGCCCTGCCGCCCCATGATGTCCCTCATCGAGCAGCAGGTCTGGCTGGCGCAGGGGGAGTACGTGAAGGTGATCGCCCACAGCGAGGGCCTGCTGCGCCGGTGCGAGGCCATGCACTACGGTCTGGTGGGCCTGCAGGCCCGCATCCAGCTGGCGGCGGCGCAGCTGCGCTTTGGCCAGCGGGCCGAGGCCCGGGCCGCGCTGGCAGCGGCTTTGCTGGACGCTGTGCAGGACGATTTCTGGGTGCTCTTTGTGGAGCAGTATCCCGCTCTGGCCCCCCTGCTGGAAGGGGAGGACTGGGCCGCCTGCGAGCCGCGTCTGGGGCCCTTCGTGGCCCGCATCCTGCCCGCAGGCCGGGCCTTTGCCGCCCGGCTGGGCCTGCCCGCCCCCGCGCCGGAGCTGCCCCTGACCGACCGCGACCGGGAGCTGGCCCGTCTGGTGGCCGGGCGGTGCACCAACAAGGAGATCGCTGCCGCCCTCTACCTCTCCGAGGGCACGGTGAAGCAGTACATCAACCAGCTGTACGCAAAGCTGGATATGGGCGGCGACCCCCGCACCCGCCGCGCCCGCCTGGCCGAGTGGTACCAGAAAAACGCCCCCCGGAATTAACCAAAAACTAACCCCGGGTTAATAGCAAAAACCAAAGCTCCACGGTATCCTAAAAGTGAACCGTGGAGCTTTTTTCCTGCAACAAAATTGGTAGAAAAAGGGAGGCTTTTGCAATGAAACGAAGATGGAAGAAATTCCTCGCCGGGGTGCTTTCCGCAGCCCTCGCGCTGAACCTCGCGGCCCCGCTGGCACTGGCGGGCAGCCCGACGATCGGAGCAGCATGCAGGGTGACAAGTGTGTTTCTGTATTCGAAGTATGTCGGACGGGTCGATGATAATGAGAGGGTGCCGTACATTCAGGGTGAGGTATCCTATGACCATGGCCTTTTGACCTTTCACGGAGACGTGACGCTGGACACAACTTTGGACTCGGAGAATTACTCGCTGGTCAAAGTCCTCAGTGAAGAAAATCTGAGGCTGGTGGCAAACGGCAAAGTAACGGGCAGAACGAAAAGCAACGGCTTTGATGGAGCAAAGGAAATAGTAAGGGGAGAATACGATCTCACCAATACCGATGCGGGAAACCAGTCGAAAGGAATTTTAGGCGCTACAAACGATAAAACGACGATTGCTTCCGATACTAGAATCACGCTGAAGGGTTTCCAGACGGGCATCGGCTGGGGAAGCGTTCAGATCGATGGCAAGGTGAAGATCACAAATGCAGAATGCGGCATCGCCAATTTCACTACCATGAACCATGGCAGCGAGCTGGTGATCCATGCGCAGCAGTACATCGGGGAACAGGGTCATCTGACCTACAACGGCGGCCACCTGCTCCTGAATGTGACGACTATCGGTATGGACTTCGGCCTGAGTAGGCTGGGCATCGGAGAGAACGTAAGCAGGTTCTGGTATCGCACCGACGATGACGCGGGTTATACGGAAATCGACACCAGCGTGCAGGAAAAACTTGACAGCTTTTTTGAAGTCAAAGAGACAAACCACGCCTATCTGGAACTGACGGATGTGGACCCGGACCAGCAGGAAAGCGAAACCTACGACCTCTGGGTGGCAGGCACGCAGGTAACGGAAACCAACCAGAACGACGTGCTGGGCAACGGCACCGTGTCCTATGACCCGGCTGCCCACACCCTGACGCTGAAACAGGCCGACCTCACGCTGAGCGGGGATGCTGAGGAGGGCATTTACTGCTGCATCCAGTCCGAATTGGCAGATATGCTGACCATTACCGGCACCGCCACCCTTTCCGATGCCGATGGAATCCTTACGGAAGGCCCGCTGACGCTGAATAACGCAACCCTCACCCTTACGGGCAATATCGATGGCGACATTGGTGAGGACGCGATCCGGGCAGGCCGCTCTGACGAGGACATCACCATCGAAAACAGCACCGTGACCATTGCAGGCACGAACTCGGAAGGCAACTTCTTCCAGTTTGGCATTCGGTGCGGCAAGCTCACCGTGGCGAACAGCACGCTGGATGTGAAAGCCGGCGGCTCGGCCATCGTGGCAGCAGACGAGATGGAAGTTTCCGGCGCAGGCACCGTCATCACGGCGGAAACGGATGCATCGGAGGAACAGGATTATTATGCCCTCGAACTGGGACGCCTGATCATGTCTCACGGCCTTGATCTGGTGGAAGGCAAAATGAACGAGAGCAAGAAGGCGAAGATCGCCCAGCCGGAGCAGGCCCCCACGGACTTTAAGGTCTACTGGGTCGTCCATCCGGGGGACGAACCGGTGAATGGAGGAATGCAGTTCCCCGGTGCGATCACCGGCAGCGAGGAGGAAGCCCGCCTCTTTGAGGGCTGGTTCCTCGAAGACGGCACCCGTTTGGAGGATAGCCCCTACTACATGGGCCCGGGCGCGAACCATGTGGGCAACCTCGACCGGGACGTGACCTTCTATGGCCATTGGCGCACCGCCGAGAGCGGCGAGGGCAGCCCAGATGGCGGAGACGGCTTCGGCACCCTTCTGGCGGTCGGCGCAGTCGTGGGCGTGGCGGGCGTCGTGGCCTATCAGGTGGGCACGGAGCTCATCCTTGACCAGCTCCTGCCTGCAGGGGTGGCCGTGCCCCATACCCGCGCCGAGCTGGCAATGCTCCTCTGGAACACCGCAGGCCGCCCGGCCCCGGCCACTCTGCCCGCCTTTGCGGACGTAGCCGACCCGGAGCTGGCCCAAGCCGCCCAGTGGGCCATCGAGCAGGGCTACCTGAAAGCCCGCGCCGACGGCAGCTTTAAGCCGGACAAGGGCGTTGCCAAGTGGCGCGTCATCCGCGGCTACCGGGCAGTGACCGAACCATGACCGTGCAGGTAAAATAGCCCCACAGCACAAGGCCCCGCAGACTTTGAAAAAGGTCTGCGGGGCCGCTGTTTGTTTATGCGTGGCGTGCAGGGAAAGTTTGAGAAGGCGTACGGAAAACCTGTTCCGCGCATTACACCTCATGTGCTGCGACACACCTTCTGCACCAATGTTCAGCAGGCCGGGTTGGATGTAAAAAGCCTGCAATACCTGATGGGGCACTCCAATGCCAGTGTGACGCTGGATGTCTACACGCACAGCAGCTTTGAATCGGTTGAAAGAGCCTTTGAACAGAGATCGCCGGCAACCTGTGATTTTCGACGTATGAAGCGGAATTGCTTACTCAATAAGTACCTTATGGAGACGGGATCTCTTCGGAGACCCCGTCTCTTTTTGTATAGAAACCACAGATACAGCCCACTCTATCAAAAAGGGGTGAGCAGATGTCCGGCAAACGGGTATTGGCGTTGTATGCAGCTGTTCTGCTGGGGTTTGCGGTAGTTTTGTGCCGCCTGTATTTTCTGGCAGAGAACCATGCCTATGCTGCCCGGGCCGAAGCACAGAGCACGGTCCGGCTCTCGCTGCCTGCCCGGCGGGGCAGCTTTTACGACCACAGCGGCCTGCTTCTCACCGGGCTGGAAACGCGGCATCTTGCCCTCTGCTTCCCGGGCGAAAACAACTACACACGCCTGTATGCATTTACGGACAGTGCCGGGCAGGCACTTTTGTACCGGAACCGCAACCGCTCCGCACCGTTTCTGCTGGAAGTGGACCGCGACCTTTCCGGGCGCGGCATACGCTGCTTTGCAACGGCACGGCGCTGCGCAGAAGTTCCACTGTGCCAGCATCTGATCGGCTATCTGGATGCAGAAGGCCGCGGCATTGCCGGGCTGGAAAAGGCGCTGGACAGCCAGCTGGCCGGGACAAAGGAGCATGACACGCTGGTGTGCGCGGTCACAGCACAAGGACGGCTGCGGGCCGGGGAAACACCGCAGCTTACCCGGCAGGACAGCAGTGCGGTGGGCATGCAGCTGACGATCTCCCGCCCGGTGCAGCGTGCCGCCGAAGCGGTGGCCGCAGACACCATGACCAGCGGCTGCATTCTGGTTCTGGACACGGCCACTGCTGCGGTTCGCGCCAGCGTCAGCGTACCGGGCTATGACCCGGATGACCTTGCCGCAAGTCTGGATGCACCGGACAGTCCGTTCCTGAACCGCGCACTGGAAAGCTATGCTGTGGGTTCAGTGTTCAAGCCGGTGCTGGCTGCGGCAGCGCTGGAGCAGGGCATCCTGCCGGAGTACGAATGCACCGGTGCTATGGTGGTGGATGGACAGATCTTCCGCTGCGCAGGCGGTGTTCCGCACGGAACGGTGGACATGACTGCGGCTCTGGAAAAAAGCTGCAACGGCTATTTTATCCGGCTGGGGCAGCAGCTGGGGGCAGAGACGCTTTTGCAGATGTCTCGGCAGCTTGGCTTCGGGCAGGAGGTGCCGGTGGCAGGTGCACTGCACGCCGATGCCGGAAAGCTGCCGTCTGCCGGGGAGCTTGCCCAGAGCGGCCAGCTGGCAAATTTCAGCTTTGGGCAGGGCGGTCTGTTGGCATCACCGGTACAGATCGCCGCCATGATGAACACCATTGCTTCCGGCGGGATGTACCGCACGCCTTTCTTTGTGTGTGGCTCGGTGGATGAAACTGACGGTACGCCGCTGGAAACGCTTGCACATCCGCAGTCAAAGCGGGTGATGAGTGCGGAAAATGCAGCGTTCCTGCGTAAAATGCTGCAGCAGGTGGTGGAAGAGGGCACCGCACAGGATGCTGCCGGGCTGGAAGAAGGGGCTGGCGGCAAGACCGGTACCGCGCAGACCGGGCAGTTCACACCGGATGGCACGGAACGCAAAAACTTGTGGTTCGCAGGGTTTTACCCGGCGCAGCAGCCGCGCTACACCATTGTGGTGCTGCAGGACGGGCAGGTGAGCACGGAACATTCCAGCGCCGCCATCTTTGCCCGGCTGTGCGCAATGCTGGACCTTCTGGCATAAAAATGCACGGTTTCTGCTTGCTTTTTTGCGCTTGTTATGCTACTATATATTTGTATTTCTGCGTAGTTTTTGTTGAATTAAAATAAAGGAGCGTTTCAATCCATGTCTGTTATCGAAATTGTTGGCGGTGTGATCCTGCTGATCGCTTCGCTCGTCATCGTTTTCCTCACTCTCATGCAGCACACCCACGGTCAGGGCCTTTCCGGTGCCATCAACGGCAGTATGGGCGGCGCAAACAATGCCCGTTTGACCCCGGCTGATCAGATGCTGGCCAAGACCACCCGCATTGCAGGCATTGTTTTCTTTGTGGTTGCCATTCTGGCATGTCTGTTTGCAGGCCGTCTGGCAGGTTGACAAGGTTCGTGCAGCCCCGTGTAAAGGACGGGGCTGTTTTTCTGTGTTATGATAGGATGTCGGCGGCAGTCTGACCGCCGGGCAGGGTGGGGCAGCTGGCCCACGATTGGCAGCGCTGCGGCACGTTGGAGGCTGCGGCCATGGAAGAGCAAGGAGAAAAATATTATGGCAATGCGCGATAAAATTGAGCACGCGATCCAGAATCAGCCGTGCACCGTCAAAGACCTCAAATCCAAATTCGGCGGGGACCGCGGCTCGGACCGCAAGGTGATGGAGGCTGTGGATCAGCTGGTGCACGAGGCGGTCATCTGCCAGCGTCAGGGCGTGTTCTTTACGGTGCGCTCCGGCCGTGCAGACAAGGCTCTGTTGTGCAAGGTGGTAAAACTGGGCAAGAATTTTGCCTTTGTCATGCTGGAGGACGGCACCAGCGATATCTTTATCCCGGGCCGTTTTACCCGCGGTGCCATGCCCGGCGACATAGTGCTTGTGGAAAAGTTTGAGCACCCCCGTGTGGAGGGCAGCGATGAAGGCGAGATCCTGGCCATTCTGGAAGAAAAGAACGATCTGGTGGGCACTGCCCGCCGCATTGAGGGCCGCCTGAAGTTCGTGCCGGACGACTGCCCGGCCATCTCCATGCAGATGATGCGTGACTGCGAGGGCGGTGCAAAGGACGGCGACAAGGTGGCCGTGGAGATCCTGCAGCGCGGCAATCGGCAGGAAGATCACCGCGTGGGCGTTGCCATGCGGTTTGGCAGCTCGGACGAAGCAAAGCGCTGCGCAAAGGCCCTGCTCTATGCGCAGGATATCCGCAGCCGCTTCCCGGATAAGGTTCGTGAGGAAGCCAAGAAGCTGGAGAACGCTGAGGTCTCTGAAAAGGACACCGAGGGCCGCATGGATCTGCGTGCCCTGCCCATCTTCACCATTGACAGTGCTGAGACCAAGGACATCGATGATGCCATCAGCCTGACCAAGACCCCGGAGGGCGGCTTTGAGCTGGGTGTCCACATTGCAGATGTTTCCAACTATGTCAAGCCCGGCAGTGAGCTGGACAACGAAGCGTTTAACCGCGCAACCAGCGTCTACTATGCTGATCAGGTGGTGCCCATGCTGCCCAAACAGCTTTCCAACGGCATCTGCAGCCTGAATGAGGGCGTGCTGCGTCTGGCCTTCTCCTGCCTGATGCATCTGGATAAGGATGGCAACCTGATCGATTACCGCTTTGTCAAGTCGGTCATCCGCAGCCGCGTCAAGGGCGTTTACTCCGAGATCAATGCCTTGCTGGCCGGCAGTGCTGACGACGAGCTGAAGGGCAAGTACCATGAAGTGCTCAGCCAGCTGCCCGCCATGAAGGAGCTGTACGGCCACCGTGCCCGCCTGCGCAAGGAGCGCGGCTGTATGGATATCGAGAGCGGCGAGGTGAAGCTGATCCTCGACGAGGACGGCCACTGCATCGATGTGAAAAAGCGCACCTCCGGCGAGAGCGAAGCTATGATCGAAGAGTTCATGCTGCTGGCCAACCAGTGCGCTGCCCACTTTGCCCGCGTGAAGCAGATCCCCTTCGTGTACCGTGTGCACGAGGAACCCAATGCTGAAAAGCTGGAGCGTCTGCACACTCTGCTGCAGGCCTGCGGCATCAATGATCACTTTGCCAAGGATGTGCCCACCCCCAAGGAGCTGAGCGCCATTCTGGAAGGTGTGCGCGGCGGCCCGTATGAGCAGATCATCAATACCGGTATGCTGCGCTGCATGTCCAAGGCTGTGTATGAGGAAAAACCCAAGGGCCACTACGGTCTGGTGCTGAAGGACTACGCTCACTTCACCAGCCCCATCCGCCGCTATCCGGATCTGGCCATCCATCGCATCATGACCGCCCAGCTCAAGGGCATGGATAAGGATACCATGGTGCTGCGCTACAGCGACTTTGCCGAGAAGGCAAGCAAGCAGTCCAGTGAGCGCGAGATCATTGCAATGCAGATCGAGCGCAAGGCTGAGGACTGCTACAAGGCCGAGTATGCCCGCCGCCATCTGGGCGAGTGCTACGAGGGCCGCATTTCCGGCGTGACCCAGCGCGGCCTGTTCATCGAGTTGGACAACGGCGTGGAGGGCTTTGTGCCGGCTTCCAGCCTGACCCCCTCCGGTACCATGCTCACCGAGGGCATCCGCCTGTCCGACCCCGTCTCCGGCAAGAACTGGAGCCTGGGCGACACCATGATGATCACCATTGTGCGTGCGGATGTGAACCTGGGCAAGATCGACTTTGAGGTTGCTCCGGCAAGCACAAAGTAAGCAAAAAAGATCAGAACACCTGTACTGCGTTTTCCTGCATGGGAAGAGACTGTACAGGTGTTTTTTGTCCGCGGACAAGAAGCGATGGAAAAGGGGAGAACGACATGCTGAAAAACGAAACACTGCGCAGAGATGCAGATGCCATCATCCGTGCCAGCCTGAACGCTGTTCTGCCGGACGAAGCGGTGCGCCGCGCGCTGAAAAATTTCCGGCCGCAGGGCGGCAGGGTGCTGCTGGTGGCTGCCGGTAAGGCAGCATGGCAGATGGCCCATGCGGCGGTGAAATTTCTTGGCCGGGTGGATGGCGGCGTGGTCGTGACCAAATACGGCCACGTGAAGGGCACGATCCCCGGCGTGGACTGCTGCGAAGCCGGGCACCCCGTGCCGGATGAGAATGGCTTTGCCGCCACCCGGAAAGCGCTGGAACTGGTGCAGGGCTTAACGGCAGAGGATACGGTGCTGTTTCTGCTGTCCGGCGGCGGCAGTGCACTGTTTGAAAAGCCGCTGATCCCCGGCGCAGAGCTGCAGCAGATCACGGGCCAGCTGCTTGCCAGCGGGGCCGATATCGTGGAAATGAACACCATTCGCAAGCGCCTGTCCGGGGTCAAGGGCGGGCGGTTTGCACAGAGCTGTGCGCCCGCACAGGTGTTCAGCATCGTGCTCAGCGATATTCTGGGCGACCCGCTGGATATGATCGCCAGCGGCCCGGCGGTGCCGGATACCTCCACCTGTGCACAGGCCCTTGCTATTGCGGAAAAATATCACCTGCAGCTTTCGGCACAGGCCAAGGCTCTGCTGGCACAGGAGACTCCAAAGGTGCTGGGCCGTGTTGCCACGCAGATCACCGGCAGCGTGCGGGAGCTGTGCAGCGCAGCAGCCAACGCCTGCCGGGAGCTGGGCTATGAGCCGGTGATCTTGACCGACAGGCTCTGCTGTGAAGCGCGGGAGGCTGGCAGCTTCCTTGGTTCCATAGCCCGCACCCACGCGGGGCAGGGAAAAAAGCTGGCCTTTCTTGCAGGCGGTGAGACGGTCGTCCATCTGACCGGAACAGGTCTGGGCGGGCGCAATCAGGAGCTGGCCCTTGCTGCAGCACCGGTGATCGCCGGGCTGGATGCAGCGGTCTTTTCGGTGGGCAGCGATGGCACCGATGGCCCAACCGATGCTGCGGGCGGCTACGTGGACGGCAGCACGGCCGCGGCACTGGCGCAGAACCAGCTGAAGGTGTACGATGTGCTGCAGAACAACGATGCCTACCATGCCCTCAAGGCGGTGGATGGGCTCATCATCACCGGCGCGACCGGCACGAATGTCAACGATGTGGCCGTGGTGCTGATCGGAAATCAAGGATAGAACAAAGCCACCGGGAGTTCTCTGCAAAAAGCGGAAGCGGAACGGATGGAGCTGCAGCGCCGCAAGGAACTTACGGAACAGATGTTCCACGGGATGGCCCGCATCGTGGACCGGTTTGTGGTGTGTGATCTGGAAAATGACCACTATGAACCATGCCTTGCAGGATCATGGATTATATGGGTAAAAAACAAGGTGCTGTCCGCACAGACAGCACCTTATTTTTATGGTTTACATGTGCAGCAGGCTGCGCTGCTCGCTGGCGCGGAACTTGAGTGCCGCAGCAATGAATGCCTTGAACAGCGGGTGAGCACGGTTCGGACGGCTCTTGAACTCCGGGTGGAACTGTGCGCCCAAATGGAAGTCACGGCCGGGCAGCTCCACAGTCTCTACCAGACGACCGTCGGGGCTGGTGCCGGAAATAACAAGACCGGCGTCCTGCATCTCCTGACGGAACTCGTTGTTGAACTCGTAGCGGTGGCGGTGGCGCTCCCAGATCTCGGCCTCGCCGTAGCACTCGGCCATCTTGGTGCCGGGCATCACCTTGCAGGGGTATTTACCCAGACGCATGGTGCCGCCCTTGGGAATGTTGCCCTGCTGGTCGGCCATCAGGGCGATCACATTATGCTTGCCATCCGGGGTGAATTCGCTGGAATTTGCATCCTTGTAGCCCAAAACGCCCCGGGCAAACTCCATCACCATGATCTGCATGCCAAGGCAGATGCCAAAGTAGGGAACATGGTTCTCGCGGGCATACTGTGCAGCCTGGATCATGCCCTCAATGCCGCGGTCGCCAAAGCCGCCGGGTACGATGATGCCGTCCACATCTGCAAAGGCTTCCTTGCAGGCGGCCTGGTCGGTCAGGTCCTCGCTCTCCACCCAGCGGATCTCCACCTGACTGTCGTTCTCAAAGCCGGCGTGGTACAGGCTCTCCATCACGGAGAGGTAAGCGTCGTGCAGCTTGACGTATTTGCCCACCAGTGCAATGCTGCAGGTCTTGCTGCGGGTGGCAATGCGGCTGACCACCTGCTTCCACTCGGTCAGGTCGGCAGCGGGCACATTCAGCTTGAGCTTCTGCACCACTACCTCGTCCAGACCACCGGTGTGCAGCATCAGCGGGCACTGGTACAGGCTGGGCATGGTCAGGTTCTCGATCACGCACTCCGGCTTCACATTGCAGAAAGTGCTGATCTTGCGGCGGATGTCGCCGCCCACACTGCCGTCTGCGCGCAGGATGATGATGTCCGGGTTCACGCCCATGCCCTGCAGCTCTTTCACAGAGTGCTGTGCAGGCTTGGATTTGTACTCGTCCGAGCCGGAAATGTAAGGCACCAGCACCACATGGATGTAGCAGCAGTTGTCGCGGCCCTGCTCCAGACCCACCTGACGGATGGCCTCGAGGAAGGGCTGGCTTTCAATATCACCGGTCGTGCCGCCGATCTCGGTAATGACCACGTCAGCCTCGGTGGAAGAGGCCAGATTGTAGATGTAGCTCTTGATCTCGTTGGTGATGTGGGGAATGATCTGCACGGTCTGGCCCAGATATGCACCCTGACGTTCCTTGTTCAGTACGTTCCAGTACACCTTGCCGGTGGTCAGGTTGGAGTATTTGTTCAGGTTCTCGTCGATAAAGCGCTCGTAGTGGCCCAGATCTAGATCGGTCTCAGTGCCATCGTCGGTCACGAACACCTCACCGTGCTGCAGCGGGCTCATGGTGCCGGGATCCACATTCACATAGGGGTCCAGCTTCTGGCTGGCCACCTTCAGACCGCGGCACTTGAGCAGACGGCCCAGCGATGCGGCTGTGATGCCCTTGCCAAGGCCGGAGACGACACCGCCGGTGACAAAGATGAATTTGGTTTGTTTCTCTGCCATAGAATTTCCTCCTCTATTTTTGCTTTTCTGAATTTTTTCCCTTATAAACCTTTGTGAATTCTTTCAGGTGAACGGTCTTGCTTTCTACCTCTCCCAAAATGAGCCGGTGAAAGCAAGGATACTTTTCCCAATCCAATATTATACACCCATGTCCTCATAATTTTCAAGGACTTCCTGTGCAATTTCTGTGCGGTCACGACGGGTATCCATGGCCTGTTTTTCTATGTAGCGGTGTGCCTCGGCTTCGGTCATATGCTCGTGCTCCACAAGGCAGCATTTTGCCCGGCTGATCAGCCGCACCTGTGCGATCTTTTCCTGTAAGCGGGCGTTCTCCTGCCGTGCACGCAGCAGGCGGTGGTTGCCCGCCGCCGCCATGTGCATGGCCTGCACAAAAAAGGCGGTGCTGAAGGGCTTTGACAGCAGCAATACCCCCTGCTCGCTCAAAGGCCCCAAAAGCTGCTCAGCCTGTGCGGCCTTGACCAGAAACACGACACCGGCATCTGTCTTTTCCACAGCATTGATGCACACCTCATGCCCGAATTCATCGGGCAGGGGAGAGTTGACCACGATCAGCTCAAAATCCGATTCCGTCATGCGCCGCCGGGCTTCGGCACCGCTGGGAATGATCACCGGGCGGCTGTAGCCCATTTCGGTCAGCCGTGCAGCGATATACTCGTTGGAGCTTGCACCGGCACTTACGATCAGTGCACGTCCCATTTCCTTCGCTCCTTTCTCCTACACACTCTCTTTTGCAGGGGTCAGATGGCGTTGAAGTAATGGGTACGCTCGTACTCAACAGGGTCGGATGCGTGTTTCAGTGCTTCGCAGCGCTTCAGTTCTTCCGTAAAGTAGCGGCTGGCAAGCTGCTCGGGCAGCACTCTGCGCAAAAATTCGCTCTCCTCCGCAGCCTGCACGGCCTCTTCCAGACTGGCGGGCAGAGTCTCAAGGCTGAGGCCCTCAGCCATAGAGGGGTCGAACAGATTCTTGTTCACGGGGGCAGAGAGCACCATGCGGTTCTCGATGCCGTCCAATCCGGCAGCCAGAACCAGACCAATGGCCAGATAGGGGTTGCAGGCAGGGTCCGGGCTGCGCAGCTCCATGCGGCAGTTGTCGCCCTTTACCTGCGGGATGCGCACCAGCTGGCTGCGGTTCTGGCGGCTCCAGCTCACATAGCGGGGCGCTTCATCGCAGCCAAAGCGCTGATAGCTGTTGGGCAGAGGGTTGGTGAACGCGGTCAGCTCCCGGCTGTGGGCCAGCACACCGGCCATAAAGCTGCCTGCAATGCTGTCCGGGGCAATGTCGCCCTCAAACAGGTTGCGGCCATCCATGTAAAGGGACAGGTTGATGTGCAGGCCGCTGCCTGCCTGATCCGGCAGGGGCTTGGGCAGGAAGCTTGCATGGATGCCGCTGCGGGTGGCAATGGCGCGCACGATCTGCTTGAACATCATCACGTTGTCGGCGGTCTTGAGGGGGCCTGCGTGGTGGCAGTCGATCTCGTTCTGGCCGTTGCCGCTTTCGTGATGGCTGTGCTGAGGGCTCATGCCCATCTGCTCCATAGTCAGGCAGATGTCCCGGCGGAGGTTCTCGCCTGCGTCCAGCGGGGCCACGTCAAAGTAGCCGCCAAAGTCGATGGGGATACGGGTGGGGCGGCCCCGGTCATCATTCTCGAACAGGTAGAACTCACACTCTGCGCCCACATTGCAGGTGATGCCCAGCTTTTTGAATTTTCGGTTCACGCTGCGCAGAAAGCCGCGGCAGTTGCCGCCAAAGGGCTGGCCGTCCGGCTTTTCCACATCACAGAAGAACTGCATCACCCGGCCCTCGGTAGGCCGCCAGGGGAGAATGGTCACGGTGGAAAGATCCGGCCGCAGCACAAGGTCGCTTTCCTCCACCTTCATGAAGCCGGCAATGGAGCTGCCGTCGAAGCAGACACCGTCTTCCAGAGCTTTGGGCAGATCGTTTGCCAGCACAGCAATGTTCTTCTGAGTGCCAAAGATATCGCAGAAGGCAAAGCGCACAAATTTGACGTTGTTGTCCTCCACAAAATCAAGGATGTCCTGTTGGGTCGAATAGCTCATAATGGTTTCCCTTTCAAATAAAACGCCTAAAGGCCTGCCCTCAGAATGGGAGCAGGTCTTTAGGCTGGTGTAAGAAATAGGAAAAGGAGAATGGCAATTTTAAATTCCGCAGCCTACGGATGCTATTCTGCTGTTACGCTGATGAAAGATCAGACGTAGTAGAGCATCTTGCTGTAGCTGGGCAGAGGCCAATAATCCTCACCGCAGATGGTCTCGGCGTCGTCCGCAGCGGCACGCAGAGCATCCATTGCGGGCAGCACGTTGTCGTGGAAGGCAACGGCCTTCTCGCTCTCGGAGGGCAGAGCCTTGGCGGCATCCACGGCATCCTGCAGGGTGTCGATGGCGTCGCTCATGGCGTCGGCGTCGGCGGACAGACGGCCCAGGGTCTTGGTCTCACTGCGCACGCTGATGCTCTCGCTGACGGCCAGCTTGGAAGCGGCGGTGTTGGCCACTTCGCTCATGTAGGCGTTGACGGCGGGCAGCAGCTGCTTGCGGGCCATCTCCAGCATGGTCAGGGCCTCGATGTTGATGATCT
>PPYE01385203.1_pt1 | contig 15511 bp, 16 predicted proteins | sample 1559881 | NCBI WGS metagenome assembly PPYE01 (sample SAMN08240022, study PRJNA423297) | Human gut metagenome, whole genome shotgun sequencing project. | reverse complement strand
TTTTCAGGATTTTGGGAGCGGCCGGTCCTTAGAAAGCAGACATTGCGATTTCAAAAGACAATGTAATTGGATTTTGAAAGTGTATAAAAATTAAAAACAAATTGATAAACCTTTCACAAAGTGTTATGCTATAAATGCGTGTCTGAATCTACCTGATATGGCGGTTACAGGCATGACAAAATACATCATCATAGAAAAGAGGAAGAGACTATGAACAAAAACAAATTCTCCACAAAATATCTTGTGGAAATGGCATTATTAGTTGCCATTATTTTACTCATGGCTTTTACCCCGATTGGTTACATCAAAACAGCAGGATTAGAAATTACCCTGATTGTTGTACCGGTTGCGGTAGGAGCTGTAACATTAGGACCGACAGCAGGTGCAATCTTAGGAGGGGTATTTGGAATAACAAGCTTTATCCAGTGCTTCGGAATGAGCCAGTTTGGTGCATTACTGCTTGGAATTAACCCATTCCTGACATTCCTTGTATGTGTTCCGACACGTATTCTGATGGGATGGCTTACAGGACTTATTTATCATGGATTGCGAAAAACAAAGATTCCGTCAGCAGCATCCGTTACGATCGCCAGCCTTTGCTGCCCATTATTGAATACAACATTCTTTATGGGAACGCTTGTGACATTATTTGCATCCACCATGCGTGAGTCTTTTGGTATGGGAAAGGTGCTTCCGTTTATCTTTGCATTCGTCGGAGTAAATGGTGTTGTCGAGGCAATTGTATGTTTCGTTGTGGGAACTGCAATTTCCATGGCTTTGAAAAAGGCATTGCGCTACAACTAAAACATTGCTTGACTTAAGAACTGCCGCTTGCAGGATGTGGTACGGATTTTTAGATTGAATTTTATGAATCCGGCTATGAACGGAGTATTGCTCCTAGCGCAAGCGGCAGAGATTTCTCAACTTTTCCAGATCGTCAGAATCCGGGTGTGACAAAGCACAGTCAAAATTTTTGATCAATGCATCAAGGTTAGCCGGATGCTCAGGATTTTCTTTCATTTTCACATAGCGCTCCCGCACAGACTGCGGCATTTTTCCCTGACACATATATTCTCCGATAATGGTATTGCTTGGATCAATGGACTGCCTGACCTGTCCGAGAATCTTTTGAAAATATGCCTCACTTCCACCAAAACCGGCTGTTCCGAAAAGAAAAATCCGTCGGTTTTTTAAAGTTGATAACAGAGTTAGTGTCTCGTTGTCAGCATTTCCCTTATCTGTCCAAAATCCGATATACAATAATTCTGATGATGGTACTGGTGTCTTGATCGCACCAAAATACTCACAGCCATCTTCGGGCAGCGTTTCATGGATCGCATCGGCAAGTTTCTTTGTATTACCTGTTAAACTGCTGAATAAAATCGAATATTGATCTGTTTTCATATGTTATCGTCTCCTTATGTAAAAGCTGAATCACTGGATGAACCTGCTTCATAAAAGCACAATTTGGCAGATCCATCACATCATGATATTATCACAATCGTAAATACTTGTCTATTTGATTGAAGTTTTGTACTTCAAAAAGAACGTTGTATTTTCTTTGTATTATTGGAAAAATTAGATTTATAGGTTATAATAGAAATCAGACAAAATGTGAGGCGATTTTATAAAATAAGATAGTAGTCGTGCCTCACAGAGACGAAGGAGGGCGTAAAAATGCCAGAAAACAGCAGTTGCAGCAGTGCATCTACCTGTAGCAGGGAAAGCTGCGAGGGATGTCCAAGCAAAGCAAAGGGCGGAAGCGGAATTGCCAAAGAGCCAATGAACAAAGCTTCTAATGTAAAAAAAGTGATTGGTGTTGTCAGTGGTAAAGGTGGAGTTGGAAAATCATTTGTGACATCTTCCCTTGCATGTGCCATGAACAAGGCTGGATATAAAGTGGGAATTATGGATGCTGATATTACAGGGCCGTCCATTCCGAAAATGTTCGGAGTACATGGACAGGTTTACGGTACAGAGGATGGCATGGTTCCAATGGCTGCAGAGAATGGGATCAAGATCATGTCCGTCAATCTATTGTTAGACAACGAAGAAGATCCGGTGATCTGGAGAGGACCGGTGATCGCCGGTGTTGTAAAACAGTTCTGGAATGAGACAGTATGGGGCGATATTGATTATTTATTTGTAGATATGCCGCCGGGAACCGGTGATGTTCCTCTTACGGTATTCCAGTCACTTCCTGTAGATGGAATCGTCGTTGTGACATCACCACAGGAATTGGTACAGATGATCGTGAAGAAGGCTTACAATATGGCGAATATGATGCATATCCCGGTACTTGGCGTTGTGGAGAACTTCAGTTATCTGGAATGTCCGGACTGTGGTAAAAAGATCAATGTTTTCGGACAGAGCCATGTCGATGAAGCAGCACAAGAGCTTGGAATCCCGGTATTTGGAAAACTGCCGGTCGATCCGGCTTACGCAGAGAAAGCGGATGAAGGAAAATTCTTTGAGATCGACAATCCATATTTAGCAGCCGGTGTTGAAACTCTGAAAAATTTATAAGATGTAGAAAAGGAAGGTATTGCATGCGATATCTTCCTTTTCTATTGTATCCAATCAATTCGGAACCGGACCGCCAAGCGCAAAGGCAAAACAGAAAAGCAGAATAAGGCAGAGCGGATATGCAAACGCGAGCAATCCTGCAAACAAAAAAGCATGTTTGTGTGTGGACTTCTTATGACTTAAACGTAAAAACCATATGCCAAGAAAAAATAAAATAATAGGAAGGCATACAAATAGAAAACCGAAGGATTGCATTATGTCAACCAGAAATATCAGTGCAATCAACAGGACGATAAAGAGTGTCACAAGGGCGATGCGTTGCCGTTCTATTTTTCTTTCGTAAGATGCAAGATCAATCACGTTTTGAAATGCATCTGTGGTATCTGGAGCGGAAACGGTTGTTTTTGGCAGACGCTCTGATTTCATCAGTTCAAGCAGGCTGATATCAAGAACATCTGCTAATGGTTCAAGAAGTTTGATATCAGGAAAGCCAACACCACGTTCCCACTTTGAGACAGCTTTGTCGGTCACGTTCAATTTCTGCGCTAACTGTGCCTGTGTCAAGCCCTTTTCTTTTCTTAATTCAGTGATAAAAATTCCTAATTTCTGATTATCCATACAAGTTCTCCTTTCGATGTTTCCTGATGTACTATATTGTGAAAAAATGCTTACTTTTGCCTTCAGGCAAATGATACGATATGCAAAACCAGCTACTTATATCTTATAAAAACCTCAGAAAAATAGCAATCGACGAATCGTAGAGCCCCCTTTTTTACGTCTTATCACCGAAAAATTACCTCTTACCTCAAATCTATTTACAGGATCTGGAGCATCGAATATACTAAACTCAGTTAAGAAATCAAAGAGAGCTCGCATAAAATACATTAACAGTTTAGACATATAAAAATCTTAAGACGAGACAAAAATCAGCAATTGAAAAATGACAGAGGAGAAAAAGAGAGCGCGAAAAAGTTATGAAAATCAAAATTGAAATCGATGAGGGACTCCCAGAGGACGAAGTACTGATCCGGTGCAGGGGACTGACGGAACAGATTGCGGATGTGCAGAAGGCGGTGAGCGAAGTGATCAATACCTCGCAGAAATTCGTCTTTTACAGAGGAAATACAGAGTACTACCTGACCTTGGATGAAATCCTGTTCTTTGAGACAGACAGTGATGGGATCAATGCACATACGAGAGACAACATTTACCAGACAAAATACAAACTTTACGAGCTTGAGGAACTTCTTCCGGGAAGTTTTATGCGGATATCGAAATCTGCAATCGTGAATACCAGCCACATTTATTCAATTAGCCGGAACCTGACGGCATCAAGTGTGGTGGCATTTGCAGACACACACAAGCAGGTGTATGTCTCAAGATACTATTACAAACCATTAATCAATAAATTAGAAGAAAAGAGGTTACATCAATGAAATTAAGAAAAAACAGTGGAAAAATTTTATGGGGGTTATTTTTCATCCTTGCAGCAGTTTATGTGGTAGTCAGCAAACTCTGGATCATGCCGGAGATCAGTGTGTTCAGTGTTTTATTGACGGTATTCTTTATCTGGCTCTTTTTAAATGGTATCCGCAACGTGAATTTCTGGGAAATCCTGTTTCCCATCGCATTTATATGTATCATATATGATGACTGGCTTGGAATCACAGCTCTCACACCGTGGACCGTTTTGGGCGCAGCGTTACTCGGAAGCATTGGACTTTCTTTGATCTTCAAAAAAAAGAGCGGACACAGCCCTTCCATTTCTTTTGAGTTTGACAGTGACAGCGACAACGAGGATGGAAAGTACATTGGTGAAAATATAAAAATCGATAACAATTTTGGCACAGCCATCAAATACGTGAATTCCGATAACTTCTGTATGGCGGATGTGGATAATAGCTTTGGTTCGCTTACCGTATACTTTGATAATGCCATTATCCAGTCCGGAAGTGCAAAAATCAAAGTTGACAATAGCTTTGGCGAAACAAATCTTTACATTCCGAAAGAATGGAAAACAGAGAACAACCTTGGTCAGGCATTCGGAAGCGTCAAAATACATGGTGTATGCGAGGGAAGCAGTAATAACACTTTGAAATTAAAAGGCGAAACAAGCTTTGGTGAGATTAACATATACTATATCTAGCTAAGACTTTCTTACAAGTTATTCACAGTGTAAATAAAAGAAAAACCGTACAGAAAAATATGATTTCCTTTGTGAGCTTTGCGAACAGGAACATCATATTTCGTCTGTACGGTTTTTCTTTTTCATTAACCTAAGATATCACTTAGTTAAGTTTTGATTTATTCTTCGTGATCCCCATAGCTTGTATCTTCATGCAGGTTCGGCATCATATCAATACCACGGTTTGAATCCGCCTCAACATCCTTTCCAAAGTGATAATCATTGCCAGGTAAAATTGCATTTAAGAGAATACCGGCAATTGCAGCAATTGCAAGGGAAGTTAAAGTAATATCAGTTCCAGCAACGGTAAAAGTAAGTCCGTTAGAAAATCCAAGAGCACTTACGAAAATAACACCGGCAATGATCAGGTTGCGTGATTTTGTGAAGTCTACGTGGTTTTCTACAACGTTACGGACACCGATCGCAGAGATCATACCGTAAAGCATAAAGCTGACACCTCCGATGATCGCAGAAGGCATAGAACCGATCACTTCTGCCATCTTTGGAATAAAGCTTAAAATAATTGCATATAAAGCAGCGATACGGATAACCTTCGGATCGTGTACCTTACTTAACTCAAGAACGCCTGTGTTCTCGCCATAAGTAGTATTTGCAGGACCACCGACTAATGCGGAGAGGGAAGTTGCAAGACCGTCACCGATCAAAGTGCGGTGAAGTCCCGGATCTTCGATAAAATTTTCTCCGACAGTTGCAGAGATGGCAGACATATCACCGATATGCTCCATCATGGAAGCAAGGGCGATCGGAGCCATAACCAAAATAGCGGAGATATTGAATTTACAGATAGAGAATTCAGGAACACCTACCCATGCAGCAGATGCGATATTTGTAAAATCAAGGATTGCGGAACCATCTGCATTTGTCATTCCAAGTGCATTGAAAATCAGTGCGGCAGCATAGGAAACAACAACACCCATCAGGATCGGGATGATCTTAAACATTCCTTTTCCCCAGATATTAAATACAATAATGGTAGCCAGTGCAATAAATGCAAGAAGCCAGTTTGTGGAAGCGTTGTTTATGGCAGAGCCGGAAAGACTTAAACCGATACAGATAATGATCGGACCTGTTACAACAGGTGGAAGGAAACGCATAACTTTTTTTACACCTGCAAGACGGATGATAAGAGCAAGTATTAGATAAAGTAAACCTGCTACGACGATACCGCCACATGCGTAGGAAAGTTTGTCTGCGTTGGACATATCGGCAAAAACGCCGGTGTCAAGATTTGCGATAGTCGCAAATCCGCCTAAAAAGGCGAAGGATGAACCGAGAAATGCAGGAACCTTGAATTTGGAACACAGATGGAAAAATAATGTTCCCACACCTGCGCAGATCAAAGTAACCTGAACGTGAAGTACATCTTCACCAAAGTAGCTGTTTACTAAAATCGGTACGAGAATGGTTGCACCGAACATAGCGAACATGTGCTGTAATCCTAAGATTAACATTTTTGGGACGCCAAGAACGCTGGCGTCACGGATTGCTCCGTTCTTTTCGTTCATAAAAAACTTCCTCCTTAAAAGTAAAATGAAAATGATAAGGTTTTATGATTTACCTCAAATTAATTTATTATAGCATAGGAAAACGGGATGTTACAATAAAAAAATGCAATTGCTTTTACTTGAAGCGTGAGAAGGGAACGTGGTACAATGGGTATCAGCAGGATTCCGACGGGAAAACGTCAGAACATTGGATTGGCAGACTGAGGATAAGTCTGTAAAACAATTCAGAAAGAAAGGATTTACCATGGATATTATTTTGAAACTCTCTGAAGAACTTGGTATCAAAAAAAGTCAGGCAGAGGCAGCAGTGAAATTGATCGATGAGGGGAATACCATTCCTTTTATCGCCAGATATCGTAAGGAAGTGACCGGTTCTTTAAATGATGAGGTGCTCCGTAATCTATATGAGCGTCTTACCTATCTCCGAAATCTTGAAGAGCGTAAGGAGACTGTTTTAAACAGCATTGAGGAACAGGGAAAACTGACAGATGAATTAAAGGCACAGATTCTTGCGGCTGAGACGATGGTTGCAGTGGAGGATTTATACCGCCCTTACAAACCAAAGCGCAGAACAAGAGCTACGATTGCAAAGGAGAGGGGACTCGAACCCCTTGCCAATGTGATCACTCTACAGATGTTAAACACACCGCTTGAGGCAGAGGCTGCCAAATTCATCAATCCGGAAAAAGAAGTCAATTCCGCAGAGGATGCGATTGCCGGAGCAAAAGATATTATCGCCGAGGCGGTTTCAGACGAGGCGGATTACCGTACGAGAATCCGTGACCTTACCATGAAAAAAGGTCATGTGACTTCCACGGCAAAAGATCCGGAGGCGGAATCTGTTTATGAGATGTATTATGAGTTTGATGAGCCTGTGAATAAGCTGGCTGGGCACCGCATACTTGCGTTAAACCGCGGTGAGAATGAGAAGATCCTTAACGTGAAAGTGGAGGCGCCGGAGGAAGATATTTTACGTTTTCTTGAGCGGAAAGTGATCACAAGAGACAATCCGAATACAACACCTGTATTAAAAGAAGTTGTGGCAGATGCTTACGACCGTCTCATTGCGCCTGCGATCGAGCGTGAGATCAGAAGCAGTCTCACTGAGATGGCAGAGGATGGTGCGATCCGTGTGTTTGGCAAGAACTTAGAACAGTTATTAATGCAGCCGCCAATCGCAGGACAGGTTGTGCTTGGCTGGGATCCGGCATTCCGCACCGGATGTAAACTCGCAGTGGTCGATCCGACTGGAAAAGTGTTAGATACGACTGTCATTTACCCGACTGCGCCACAGAACAAAGTGGAAGAGTCAAAGACGGTATTAAAAAAACTTATTTCCAAATATCATATTACATTGATATCACTGGGAAATGGAACTGCGTCAAGGGAATCTGAGCAGGTGATCGTCGATTTATTAAAAGAGATTCCGGTAAAAGTACAGTATATTATCGTCAATGAGGCGGGCGCATCTGTCTACTCAGCAAGTAAACTTGCGACAGAGGAATTTCCGAATTTTGACGTGGGACAGCGAAGTGCAACTTCCATGGCAAGACGTTTGCAGGACCCTCTGGCAGAGCTTGTAAAAATTGACCCGAAATCCATCGGCGTTGGTCAGTATCAGCATGATATGAACCAGAAAAAATTAAGTGAGGCGTTAAGCGGTGTGGTTGAGGACTGTGTGAATAAAGTCGGTGTGGATCTGAATACTGCTTCCGCTTCTCTATTGGAGTACATTTCCGGTATCAGCAAAGTGATCGCAAAAAATATTGTAGCTTACCGCGAAGAAAACGGAAGATTTGAATCCAGAAACCAGCTTCTAAAAGTGGCAAAATTAGGACCAAAGGCCTACGAGCAGTGTGCCGGATTTATGCGTATCACAGATGGCAAAAATCCGTTGGATGCTACAGGTGTGCATCCGGAGAGTTATGATGCCACAAAGAAACTGCTGGAAAAATTAGGATTTACCATGGAAGATGTCAAAAACCGGAACCTGGATGGTATTTCTAAAAAAATCTCCAATTATGACAAACTGGCAGAAGAACTTGGTATCGGAGCCATCACCTTACAGGATATTGTAAAGGAATTGGAAAAACCGGCGCGTGATCCGCGTGAGGATATGCCAAAACCAATCCTGCGCAGTGATGTCCTTGAGATGAAAGATTTAACACCGGGTATGATTTTGAAGGGAACCGTCAGAAACGTTATTGACTTTGGCGCGTTTGTCGATATCGGAGTACATCAGGATGGTCTGGTCCACATTTCGCAGATGAGTGACAAATTCATCAAACATCCACTCGAAGTCGTCAGCGTCGGTGATATCGTGGAAGTGAAAGTCATGAGTGTCGATCTGAAAAAACAGCGTATCCAGCTTACGATGAAATTGTAATTGTTTTAAATGGAATTGTAATTGTTTTAAAATTGATATTGACAAGTGACAGACATATGCATAGAATAGACATGTAAAACAAATAAGGAATTCTTCGGGGCAGGGTGATACGATAACGTAGATTCCCGACCGACGGTGATCTGGCGATCAATGAATGCCAGAAAGTCCGTGACCTGCGCAAGCAGCTGATCCGGTGTGAGTCCGGAACCGACAGTATAGTCTGGATGAGAGAAGAAAGCGTGTTTTTTTAGCATGTAGAATTTAACAGGGAAACCTGTATAAGCCCCGGATATTCATATATCCGGGGTATTTTATTACACGTAATATTCACCTCGAATTCCAAGTTCAAACAGAAAAGGAGACGAGTGACAATGAGCACACAAACAGCAACCGTAAACAAAACAGAAAAGAGAGTCAATGTAAGATACCTTACCGTAACAGCAATGTTATCCGCAGTAGCGTATATTTTAATGTTTCTGGATTTTTCAGTGCCATTCATGCCAGCATTTATTAAAATGGATCTTTCAGAGCTTCCGGCATTAATTGGTTCATTTGCAATGGGACCTTTATGTGGTGTCATTGTATGTTTGATCAAAAACGTACTGCACTTATTCATCACAACGACAGGCGGCGTCGGCGAGTTATCAAACTTTATTTTAGGCGTAGCCTTTGTGCTTCCGGCAGGACTCATTTACAAACACAAAAAGAACCGCAAATCTGCACTGATCGGCTCTCTGGCCGGTGCGGCATTCATGGGAATCTTTAGTATTATTTCAAATTACTTTCTCGTATATCCGGTATATTACAACTTTATGCCGGAGGAAGTGATTTTGGCAGCTTATCAGGCAATTCTTCCATCTGTAAAAAATATTTTACAGTGTCTGATCTGCTTTAACATGCCATTTACCATTATCAAGGGAATGTTTTCCGTTGTGATCACGTTCCTTACTTACAAACATATCTCCCCGATTTTAAAAGGAAGCCAGAACCGCTAAGTGTGAAAAAGCTGCTGGAATAGGCGGCGAACAGTAACTAAAAAAATTTGGAAAAGACGTATTTTATATGCGTCTTTTCTTTTTTTGTAAAAAATGATATACTTTTTCTGTTAAAGAATAGGAGGCCAAATCCTCTCCTCGCTATAGAGCTCGGATTTTGCTTCGCAAAACAAGGAGGCTAAATCCTCTGCTCCTGCATGGGCAGTCGCATTTTGCTTCGCAAAACAAGGAGGCTTAGGATTATATGCAATTTGATATAAAGTTAAAATCTCAGGATATGTACCGATTTAATATGTATCAGACCTACACAGGATTTCATGGATGGTTTTCCATTATTGTATCCATTATTATTTTTATTGTGGCGGGCTTAACATATGGTGGACTAGACATTACCTATACGGTTTTGTATATTGCGTTTGGCATTATCTTCCTATTATATATGCCGGTCACGCTGTGGCTGCGTTCCAAGAGTGCACTTGCAGCATCGGAAGTGCTGCGTGGAACATTACATTATCTTGTAGATGAAAACGGATTTACCGTTTCCCAGGGGGAGGAGAGTGCAAACCTTCCATGGGATCAGATTTACAAAATGGTAGCGACAAAAAGCAATGTTTTAGTTTACAGCACAAGGATCAATGCGTATATTATTCCGAGAGAGCAGTTGGGGGAACAGTATAAGGAACTTGCAAAAATTGCAAATGAGAAGCTGCCAAAACATCGTGTAAAAATGCAGTAAGGGACATTTGACAGGAAGGATAGCGATATGAAAGAGACAATGATCGAGACATTTTCTCCCGAAGAGACACATGCCCTCGGGAAAAAAATCGGGCAGCAGGCAAAACCGGGAGATGTATACACATTAATTGGAGATCTTGGTGTTGGAAAAACTGTATTTACGCAGGGAATTGCGGAGGGTCTTGGTATTAGGGAACCAATCTGCAGCCCGACATTTACCATCGTACAGGTTTACGAGGAAGGGCGTATGCCGTTCTATCATTTTGATGTTTACCGTATCGGGGATATTGAAGAGATGGATGAGATCGGATATGAGGACTATTTTTATGGAAATGGTCTGTGCATGATTGAGTGGGCAAATCTGATCGAAGAGATCCTGCCGGAGAAAAGATATGATATTTCTATTGAAAAGGACTTGGAAAAAGGCTTCGATTATCGTAAAATTACCATTCGAGAGTTAGATTAGCAGGAAAGGCAAAAAACGTTATGAAAATATTAGGGCTTGACAGTTCAGGACTCGTCGCAAGTGTTGCGATCGTAGAGGACAATGACTTAAAGGGCGAATATACCGTTAATTATAAGAAAACACACTCCCAGACACTTCTCCCGATGTTGGATGAAGTGGCAAAAATGATCGAATTGGACTTAAATTCCATCGATGCCATCGCAGTTTCCGGTGGACCGGGTTCTTTTACCGGACTTCGTATCGGTTCTGCCACAGCAAAGGGACTCGGACTGGCGCTTGGGAAACCGTTGATCCACATTCCTACAGTGGATGCTCTTGCATACAATCTCGCAGGTAACAGAGACATCATCTGTCCGCTGATGGATGCAAGAAGAAACCAGACGTACACAGGCTTGTACCGTTTTGACGGAAATCAGATGGAAATTATAAAACCGCAGTGTGCAGTGGGAATTGATGAGATTATCGCAGAAGTGAACAAACTCGGACAGGCAGTTGTCTTTTTAGGGGATGGCGTGGCAGTGTTCGAAACATATATCCATGAAAACTGCACGGTGCCATATACCTTTGCACCAGCGCATGTGAACAAACAGCGTGCGGGAGCAGTGGCAGCACTTGGAGAGATCTATTATACAGAGGGAAAAACAGAGACAGCGGAGGAACACAAACCTGATTATTTAAGACTTTCCCAGGCAGAGAGAGAAAGACTTGAAGGGGAGCAGAAAAAATGATTCAGATTCGGGAAATGCAGGTGAGAGATACCAATGCAGTCGCAGAAATAGAACGGCAGATATTTTCACAGCCGTGGAGCAGACAGGGATTTTTAGATGCAGTCAACCTTGGTAATACGGTTTTTCTTGTAGCAGAGGAAAATAACCGCATCATTGGATATATTGGTATGTATCTGGCAATGGATGAGGGAGAAATTACCAATGTTGCAGTAGCACAGGTAGAGCGCTGCCATGGAGTTGGTGGTATGTTACTTACAGAATTATTAAAAATTGCAGAAAACAAAGGTGTCGCAAGAATTGTTCTGGAAGTACGTGCATCAAATGACAGTGCCATCAGGCTGTATGAACGCAATGGGTTTGTACAGTGTGGTATGCGCAAAGGATTTTATGAATTTCCAAAAGAGGATGCCTATGTAATGGTACATGGGCACTGAGAGATAGTATAGAGTTAGAAAAGGAGAAATCCATGTTAGACGTATGTCTTTTAGGAACAGCAGGCATGATGCCACTTCCACACAGATGGCTTACCGCAGCGCTGATGCGCTATAACGGCAGCAATCTGTTGATCGACTGTGGTGAGGGAACGCAGATCGCCATCAAGGAAAAAGGATGGACATTCAAACCGATTGACGTTATTTGTTTTACCCATTACCATGCAGATCATATCAGCGGACTTCCGGGGCTGCTTCTCACAATGGGAAATGCGGAACGGACAGAACCACTCACAATGATCGGACCAAAGGGACTTGAAAAAGTAGTAAGTGCGCTGCGCATGATCGCCCCGGAACTTCCTTTTGAGATCAGGTACATAGAATTGACCGGACCGGAAGAGGATATGGAGATCAACGGATATCATATTCATGCATTTAAAGTAAATCATAATATCAGCTGCTATGGATACACAGTCGAGATCAGACGTGCCGGACGATTCGATGTGGAACGAGCCAGAAACAATCACATTCCACAGAAATTGTGGAATCCGTTACAAAAAGGCCAGACAGTCACAACGGAGGATGGAATTACTTTTACCCCGGACATGGTGCTTGGGGCACCGAGAAAAGGAATCAAGGTAACCTATTGTACGGACACAAGACCAACAGAAAACATTGTAAAATGTGCAAGGCATTCCGATCTTTTCATCTGTGAGGGTATGTATGCAGAAAAAGATAAAATAGCAAAAGCAAAACAATACAGGCATATGACATTTTATGAAGCCGCAGACATGGCCAAAAGAGCCGGGGTGGAAGAAATGTGGCTGACTCATTTTTCGCCATCTTTAGTTCATGCAGAAGATTATATGCCTGAGGTGAAAAAGATTTTTCCAAATGCTTATCTTGGAAAAGATGGGAAGAGTGTCGAATTACTTTTTGATGAAAATGAATAGGATTTTTGGATCCTGAAATGTTACATGTAGTTTGGATAAAAAGAAAGGCAGGGCGATTTTATGAAGAATACAAAATTTGTGATCATAATCGTGGTGTGCGTGTGTGTGATATTGGGCGGTTATTACTATCTGACCAATCGGAACAATGCAAAAGAAGAAGAGAATATTACATTGACAGAGATACAGGAACTGACGACGAAAAATCTGGATAAAAATTTTCCGGCTACTCCTCGTGAAGTTGTGAAGCTTTACAATCGTATTATCACCTGTTTTTATAATGATGAATATACGGATGATGAACTTTATGATCTTGGAGATCAGGCGAGAAAACTTTTTGATGATGAATTGCTGGAAAATAATCCAAGAGATGAATATTTTAAGAATTTAAAAGAAGATATTTCAGAGTATCATGATAAAAGTAAGACCATTGCGTCTTCTGCTGTAGACAGCAGTAATGATGTGGAATACAAAGAAGTAGATGGGGACGACTGTGCTTATGTGAAGGCTTCCTATTTTATAAAAGAGGGAAACGCATACAGCCGGACTTATCAAATGTACGTATTGAGAAAGGATGCAGATGGAAACTGGAAGATTCTGGTGTTCTATCAGGTGAATGGTGATTCTTCGGATGATGAATAAAGAGATAAAAATACTTGCAATCGAAAGCTCCTGTGATGAGACCGCAGCAGCCGTAGTGGTAAATGGCCGCGATGTCAGAAGCAATGTGATCTCGTCTCAGATCGCACTGCACACTTTATATGGTGGCGTTGTACCGGAGATTGCTTCGCGTAAACATATTGAGAAAATAAATCAGGTAATTGAACAGGCATTGTCAGATGCATCTGTTACATTGGATGATATTGATGCGATAGGAGTAACCTATGGACCTGGTCTGGTGGGCGCTCTCCTTGTTGGAGTGGCAGAGGCGAAGGCAATCAGCTATGCCAAAAACATTCCATTGGTAGGCGTACATCACATTGAGGGGCATATCAGTGCAAACTACATTGAAAATAAGGAATTAGAACCGCCGTTTTTATGCCTTGTTGTATCGGGTGGACACACACACCTTGTGAAAGTACTTGACTATGGAAAATACGAGATTCTTGGCAGAACGAGAGACGACGCAGCGGGAGAAGCTTTTGATAAAGTTGCACGCGCCATTGGACTGGGATATCCGGGCGGACCGAAAATCGAGAAAGTGTCACATGAGGGAAATCCACATGCGATGGAATTTCCGCGTGCAAAAATAGAAGATGGACCATACGATTTCAGTTTTAGCGGTCTGAAATCAGCGGTATTAAACTATATTAACGGATGTAATATGAAGGGAATTGAGGTTGTGCAGGCTGATGTTGCAGCTTCTTTCCAGAAAGCAGTAACAGATGTGCTGGTTGGAAATGCGATGAAAGCAATCGATGAGTTTAAAATGGACAAATTTGCGATCGCAGGAGGTGTGGCGTCCAATGGAACATTAAGGGAGGCTATGCGCGAAGCCTGTGAGAAAAAAGGTGCGAAGTTTTATCATCCGTCACCAATTTTCTGCACCGACAATGCAGCGATGATTGGTGTTGCAGCTTACTATGATTTCCTGGCAGGAAAAAGGGATGGATTAGATCTGAATGCAATTCCAAACTTAAAACTTGGAGAACGTTAGTAAATAATTGGCTATAGAATCGATAATGGAAGGAACAGGGATGGAAAAACAAAAATATACCGCAATTGTTCTGGCAGCAGGTTCCGGAAAGAGAATGAATTCCAAAGTGCATAAACAGTATCTTATAATACAGGACAGACCAGTCCTGTATTATTCGTTAAAAGCGTTTGAAGATAGTGCAGTAGATGAAATTGTTCTTGTAGTTGGAAAGGGCGAAGAAAAATTCTGCAGAAAAGAGATTGTGGATAAATACGGAATTTCAAAGGTCAAGGCTATCGTAGAAGGTGGCAAAGAACGTTATCATTCTGTGTTTGAAGGGTTAAAACAGACAAGCGATGCGGATTATGTGTTGATTCATGATGGAGCAAGACCTTTTGTGAATCAGGACATTATCAGACGCTGTATGCAGGAGGTACAGAAATATCAGGCATGTGTTGTTGGTATGCCAGTGAAAGATACCATTAAGATTGCAGATGAAGAAGGCTATGCAAAGCAGACACCAGACAGAAAAAATGTTTGGATGATACAGACACCACAGACTTTTTCGTATGCACTCATTTACGAGGCATATGAGGAAATGTTAAAAACAGAGGATACTGCGATTACGGACGATGCTATGGTGTTGGAACGCATCAAAGGCAAAAAGTCAAAGCTGATCGAGGGAAGTTACCGCAACATCAAAATTACAACACCGGAGGACCTGCTGATCGCCAATGTTTATTTACAGCACCCGGAATGACAATACATTTGAGGGCAAAACAAAAAATATCAAAAAATGTAAAAAAAATGGTTGACAGAGAGGAGTTCTGATGATAGAATAAATCTCGCACTGATTGAGGTGCGAAACACGGAGAGGTATCGAAGTGGTCATAACGAGGCGGTCTTGAAAACCGTTTGTCCGCAAGGGCACATGGGTTCGAATCCCA
>PPYE01320805.1_pt1 | contig 15515 bp, 16 predicted proteins | sample 1559881 | NCBI WGS metagenome assembly PPYE01 (sample SAMN08240022, study PRJNA423297) | Human gut metagenome, whole genome shotgun sequencing project. | reverse complement strand
ATCAGCCACCTGGCGGCCTGGCGGTTTGTGCCGGAGCTGACGCTTACCGTGTACGACAAGCTGCAGAGCCTGTCCATGCGGTATTTTCACGACAAGCAGACCGGCGAGCTGATGAGCCGGATGATCAACGACACCCGGCAGATTGAGATCCTGGTGGCCCATGCCCTGCCGGACCTGGTGAGCAACGTGCTCATCGTGGTGAGCGTTGCGGTCATGCTGTTCTGCATCAACTGGCAGCTGGCCCTGCTGACGCTGATCCCGGTGCCCCTGGTAGTGCTGGTGGGCGGGCAGTTTTCCAAGCGGGTGGCGCCGCTGTTCCGCATCAACCAGCAGGTGCTGGGGGAATTAAACGGCGTGCTGCAGGACAATCTCTCAGGCATGAAGGAAATTCAGACCTTCGGCCAGGAGGGGACTGAGCACGAAAAGATGGTGAAGCGCTGCAAGCGCTATTCCGAGGTGAACATCCGGGCGAATTTCGCCAACGCCTTTTTCAACCCCGCCGTGGAGTTCCTCACCTCCCTGGGCACGGTGATCGTGGTGGGGCTGGGAGGCTTTATGGCGTCCCGGCAGGCGATGCCGGTCTCCGACGTGGTCGGCTTTCTGATGTACCTGAGCCTGTTTTACCAGCCCCTGGCCATCCTGGCCCGGCTGGTGGAGGACGTGCAGATGGCCTATGCCAGCGCGGTGCGGGTGTTCGACGTGCTGGACGCCGAGTCCGAGGTGAAGGAGGAGCCGGACGCAGGGGAGCTGAAGGCGGAGCGGGGAGAGGTCTCTTTCGAGCAGGTGAGCTTCCGCTATGAGGAGAAGGAGCCCGTGCTGGAGGACGTGAGCTTTACGGCGGCCCCCGGGCGGATGCTGGCCATTGTGGGGCCCACCGGGGAGGGGAAATCCACGCTGATTTCCCTGCTGGAACGGTTTTACGACCCCCTGCAGGGGACAATCCGGATTGACGGGCAGGACATCCGCGGCGTGACCCTGGCGTCCCTGCGCAGCCAGATTTCCCTGGTGCTGCAGGATACCTTCCTGTTCAACGGCACCATCGCCCAGAACATCTCCTACGGCATGCCGGACGCCTCTGTGGAGCAGATTGTGCAGGCGGCCGTCACCGCCAGGGCGGACGGTTTTATCCAAGGGATGCCGGATGGCTACAACACGGTGGTGGGGGAACGGGGCGTGCGCCTTTCCGGCGGGCAGAAGCAGAGGCTTGCCATTGCCAGGGCGGTGCTGCGGCAGACCCCCATCCTGGTGCTGGACGAGGCCACCTCGGCGGTGGATACGGAGACGGAGTGCGAAATTCAGGCGGCCATTGAGCAGCTTTCCGGCACCCGCACCATCATCGTCATCGCCCACCGGCTTTCCACGGTGATGCGGGCCGACCAGATTTTGGTGCTCCACCATGGGCGGATAGCCGAACAGGGCACTCACCAGGAGCTGCTGGAGAAAAACGGCGTCTACGCCCGCCTCTGCCATGTGCAGCAGCTGCAGGAGCAGACCCTGCAATTTTTGGGCGGGAGCCTATAAAAAGATCTCCGAACAGAGAGAGGAGATCTTCTGGATACCGGGGAGGAGGAGGTTAAGGCCAAGACAGGCTTCCTCTTGAGGGGAAGGCAAAGGGCTTTCCACCTCATCCGTCGCGGCGCGGCCGCGACACCTTCCCCTCAAGGGGAAGGCAAAGGTCAAAGGCTTCCCCTTGAGGGGAAGCTGCCGCCGTAGGCGGCTGATGAGGTGTCGCTGACTTGTACTCTGCCGCCGCGGTGTAAGCGGGGAGCCTTCCACCTCATCCACCGCAAGTGGTCCCCCTTCCCCTCAAGGGGAAGGCTAAGGCCCTTCTCCAGCCAGGAAGCAAAAGACGCTCGAACGAAGCGAGATCGGCTTTTGCTGGAAGGCTGGAGCTCAGAGTTCTTTGCCAAGCTTTCTGCGAAAGAAAGCGGGAGAAAAATAAATAAGGAGGAATCGTTGTTATGATTACCAAAATTGCCCATACCGCCATGAAGGTGACGGACATGGAACGTGCGGTTGCTTTTTACTGCGGAGAGGTGGGGTTCCGAAAGGCTTTTGAGCTGCCCGACGCCCAGGGGAATCCCTGGATTGTGTATCTGAAAATCTGTGACGGCGCCTTTCTGGAACTGTTCTACGGCGGAGAAAAAGACCGGGATCCCGCCTATGCGTCCGATAGGGTGGGATACCACCACTGGTGCGTTTCCGTGGGGGATTTGACGCCCTTTGCCGCAAAGGCCTTTGAAAAGGGCTGGATCGGATCTCCGGAGCCGCAGCTGGGAAAGGACGGGAACCGCAGCATCTGGATTCACGACCCGGACGGGAACGCGCTGGAGCTGGTGCAGTACGCGCCCGGCTCCCCGCAGATGCAGTCCAATCAAGGACCCTATGAGTACGGGAGAGAGGGGCTGACCGGGATCGCCCACGTGGCCTTCACGGTTTCCGATATGGAGCAGGCGCTTGCTTTCTACCGGGAAAAGCTGGGCTTTGCACTGATCGAGTCCCTGAAGGACGAGGAGGGGAAGCCCTGGCTCAACTATCTGCGCGTCGCTGACGGAACCTATCTGGAGTTGTTTTACGGCGGCAGGGATAGGGTGGAGGAAAAGGACAGCTCCGCGGGATTTATGCACATGTGCCTGGAATGCGGAGATATCCAGGAGACGGTGGAGGCGCTGCGCGGAAAAGGCGCGCCCATCGACGTGGAGCCAAAGCAGGGCGGAGACAAAAACTGGCAGGCCTGGACCCACGATCCGGACGGGAACAAAATCGAGCTGATGAAGATTTCCCCGGAATCCCCCCAGGCGAAGGCATAAGGGGAAAGGCCCGCCAAAAAACCAACAAAGAAAAAAGGAGTGAGCCAATTGTATCAATCCATCAATTTCGGCGTCATTGGAGTTCAGGAGACAGACCTGGAAAAGAAAATGCAGCTGGCAAAGCGCCACGGTTTTACCCATATGGAAGCCGGCGCGGACGAGGTGACGGCCTGCGGCGTGGAGAAGGTGAAAGCGCTTTTGCAGCAGTACGGCATGGAAATCACCTGTTTCAACGTGCCCTTCCATCCCGTTCAGGTGTCGGAGGAGGAGTTTGCGTCCCGGATGGAAGCCCTTCCCGCGCAGGCCAAGGCCATGAGCCAGGTGGGCTGCAGCCGCAGCATCATCTGGATTATCCCCGGCAGCGACACCCTGCCCTATGAGGAGAATTACGCGCTGCACGTCAGGCGGCTCTCCCAGGTGGCCAGGGTGTACGGGGAGTACGGCATCCGCCTGGGGCTGGAATTCATCGGCCCGTACACGGCGCGGAAAAATTCCAAATACCCCTTCCTGTACACAGCGGAGAAGATGCTGGAGCTGGCCCGGGACTGCGGTGAAAACGTGGGCCTGCTTTTTGACAGCTGGCACTGGTTCACAGGGGCGGATAACCGGGACGTCTTCGCCCATATCGGCGATCCGGGCGCCATTGTCAACGTACATATCAACGATGCGCCGGAGGGCCCTCTGGAAGAGCTGGTGGATTCCACCCGGGGCCTGCCCGGCGAGACGGGACGGATCGACATCCAGTTTGTCCTGAACGGCCTGCGGCAGCTGGGCTATGACGGCCCCGTGGTGGCCGAGCCCTTCAGCCCTCTGCTCAGCGCCCTTTCCGACGACGAAGAAAAGACCGCGCTGGTCAAAAAACATATGGACCTGGTCTGGAACGGTTCTGTTTAAGCCGCGCCGTCTTTCTGAAAAAAGACGGCCAAAGACTTTTTATGATGCGGAACCGCTTGCTCTGAGAATATCTCCGAACTGCGTGAGGAGATATTCTATGCTCGTCTCATTGGTTTTTGGCATTGCTCCCGGGGCATTGGCGGCTGCCGGCCGGAAGGAAGGGGAATCCTCAAAGAGGATTCCCCTTTCCTTGTTCCGAGTAGCCCAATCAAATAACAAAACAACAAAACAAAATAACATAACAAATATCATAACAAAAGTACTTACGTTATTTCGTTTTTTCTTATGCTGCTTCTTGAAATTCTTATAAAAATTAAGAAAAACAGAAATAACATGGAAAATTTTGTAAGACTTCTTATGAAATTTCTTATGAAAAATTTTTTATAAGCGGTACAGGCTGCCCCTACTCACACGAAAGGAGCGGGGGCATGCTGCAATTTGACGGCTCACCAACCGGCGTCTCATAGAAAAAAATCTCCGATATCAACGCCCAAAACCTGTGCCAAACCGTACAGCTCTATATCGGTGACAGTTCTCCTCTTCTCCTCAATCCGGGAGATGGACCCCCGGCAGATGTAAACGGCGTATGTTTCCAGTTTTTCTGACAGAAGCTTTTGGCTCATCTTTTTGGCCATACGAAGCTCCCTTACTTTATCCCCCACCATATTGCTGGCTTTCCCGTCGATAATTCTCGCCACGGCTATCTTTCTCCTTTAAATTGTCTTGACATAGGACAATTCCAAGGCTATACTTTTTTTCAAGAAAGTATGTCCTGTAATAGGACAAAAAGAGGCAGAAAATTTACGCTGGGCGCAGAAAAAAAGCCCCCATATTTTGGAGGCTTCCAATCTTGGGAGAATCCCTGTTCCATACGGAGGGACGCGATCCGCTTTCCGGCAGACTCTAACCCTATTCCCCGTAGCAATCACCTTGCTTGATGACGGTATTGAGGTCTATTGTGAGCTTTACGGAGGATGCCGAAATGTTCACCGGACGGATTCTCTGTACTGGGAACAGCTCATTTTATCAGTTCTTTATTCTGCCCCGGAGTGATTTTGCCATTCCTTCTACAGCGGTCAACACGATTTGCTGAGCTTCAAGGGGGAGCTCTTTCAACAGATAATCCAAATAATTTGTTTTTTGATAGTTTCCCGCAATCAGGCTGTCCATGAAGACTGCGTCAGCCGAGACCTCCAGGGCATTCAGCAGCTTGAGGCAGGTTTCCAGTTTTGGGATTTTTATACCGCTTTCAATAAAACCCAAATAGGTATCACTGATTCCAACCTTGGCGGCAAGCTCCTTTTTATTCAGGCCGCGCTGCAGACGGAAGTTTTGCAGGCGTTCTCCCAATCTGTCTAGGCCCAAAAGCCCGGCGCTTTTCTGCGAATAGAAAGCCTCATCGCGCCCAACTAAATAATCAATGGTTACATCAAAAAAATCCGACAGGACGATCAATCCTTTGATATCCGGCTCTCTGGTTTTGGTTTCGTAGGTATATATCCTTGCCTTGCTAATACCGGTAAGCTCCGCCAATTTTTCTTGGCTTAATCCCCGTGATTCCCTCAGGCTTCTCAAATTTTTCACCATTTCACTGTGCTCCCAAAGTGATCAAAATGCTGACAAAAAAAGCATATCTTCTTTACAAAAAATTGTCTACAAGCAAAATGATGTCAACTAATACAATTGACATCATCAAATTGAAGGTATAAAATATTATTTGTTATCCTTGCATCTTACTTCACGCAACAGAGAAATAGCGGCTCTTTTCGCCTCCCTGTTATTGAGATGGCGCAATTGAGAAGCCAATATCTCGTCCTCATCATTGATAGGCTCCCGTACTGGTGAGCGGCCTACAAGAAAATCTATAGTCACGTGGAAATAGTCGGACAGGCGTATCAGCATTTCAATTTTTGGTTCATTTACTCCGGTTTCGTATTGCTGAATGGTAGACGGGACAACATCCATTTCTAACGCAAGCTCCATGATAGTGAGTCCTTTTTCTATTCGGAGCATCCGCAAGTTTTCCATATCTATCATCCTCTTACAGCGTTTTTTTCTTTTGTTAATATTTTACCTTTATTTTTTTGTCCATTCAATCATGTATCATGTTATTAATTGTAAATCATGTTTTTTGAGGAGATAAATATTGATATCAGCACAAATGGCAACCGATATTTCTAAACTAATTAGGATTGAATTATCCTATCAGTTACAGAATAAACTGTCTCATTTAAATCTAACTCCCGAACAATTTTTGCGCAGGTACGAAATACCAATGGAAATTGTCTCCTCGGTTTTAAAACAAGAAACAGTTTCTGTTGCTGAAATGGGGCGGATTTGTTCATGGATCGGCGTTTCAATAGATTCTCTCAAATATCCGCCGAGCGCTGATAAGGGCTATCGTACAATGAAAAAATTACTGAAACGTTCTGCAGCTAAATGCAGTGATTTTTATGAGTTCGCAATGAGCCGTTACCCATATATCGATTCATCTCTACCTAAAAATGAATATGAACGAAATATTGCCTGGATAGATTTTGAAAACAAATATAAAGGAAGAACGCCAAACAGATTGAAAAAATGGACGGTAAAGCTCTGTGCTCATTTCTTGCCAAGGCACATTGCCGTTGGTCTGGTTTCGGGTTTGGTGAAACAGGAGCTTCCGATGGATTTGAAACGCACGAAGCGAAATATAAAATCCTGCCGTTCGAAAAAGGAAAAATAATCGATTTTTCGGAAAGGAATGGTCGTGATGTGGTTATGGAGAAAAAGCTGATAGAAAGAATCACAAGAAGTCATTCTGAATTATGGCGGTACGACTGCAACCACTTGAAGGTATCAAGTGGGCTGGCCGCATCGGAGTACGAATTCCGAGGGATGGCCGTTCTTTCAGAAGAAGCTGCGGAGAAGGAAGCCCCTGCGGTGAAGAGGTTGGTCAAAACCTGTTACGAAAGAGACTATTTCCAAACCCGGGCGGCAAAAAAGTGTATTTATATGGCTGGGACCCCGGTAGCGGCAGATTTGTGCAGGCGGATTGGCATGAAGTATTTTCGGAATCCCGCAGGGCGGGGCAGCCGCTATGATCCTCTGAAACGCCATGCTGCTGACAACGAATACCTGATCTTTCCGGATACCCTTCCGGAGAACGCTCGCAGCGTCCCCTTGGCGTTAGTTTCTGCCGGTGCTGTAATAGGAGACGGACTTTGGCGCGTTGCCGATCCCACCCTGTGGGACTGCGGGATTCTGGCCTCCGAAATGTTTGCTGAATGGATAAGACTGTGGGGAGTTTGGGTCTTTACGACTGCGTTTGCCAATTTCCTTTTCCTCCGCAACGAGAAGGGGACTGCGAGGTGATGGAACGATTTCTAAACCCTTTGCGCAGATATTGGGAAACCGGACAAGAGATGGGGCTGTCTGAAGCGCTGGAAACTCTGAACGGATATGTGGATTCTCTGTATCGGGAACGGTGCCCTATAGACATACAGGGAGAACCCAGCTTGCCGGAAAGCCGAATTCTCTATTTGCTGGCGTTGAGGGATAAGCGGGGCTCTGCGGCCAAAATCGCCAGGGAAGGCGAAGCTTATAACAGCCGCAATGTTCTGGCCCACCCGGATGTGCCGCGAATCTCCCTGCCGACTTTGCTTACCATATTGAATAGCAAAGAGCCGGTACAGCCTGAGAAATTGGGTGAAAATCTGCTTTCACGGGCGCAGGACCCTTACGGTAGCCTAAAAACGCTGGTGAAAAAAGGCTATTTGCGCCGGGTGGAAACGGAGCGGACAACGGTGGATAAGAACGGCAAAAAGCGGAATACAGCATATGAGTCTGATGTGGAGTATACGGGTTTCTTTGCGGAGTGGATCAAGTCCTATCTGCCGGAGGATCCGGAGCAAAGGAGCAGAGCATGGGAACTTGCCCTGCTTCCCAGTAAAGAGAGAAACCCGCAGTTCCCGGGTGGCAGTGAATACAAGACCTTGAAAATTCTGTGGAGCGAAGAAAAGCCGCTTATGAAAAAAGAGATTAAGGCGGAAAGAGGAATGCCTGAAACAATAGACAGGCTGCTGGAAAAGGGGCTTGTGGAAGAGAGGAAAGGCCAATACCGGCGCTACCAGCCTCTGCTTTCAGAAGTGGACTTTCACGCCGCCGCCATCCGGGAAATCCTTTCCAGAATGGACGAAAGAAAGAATGCCGTGATTTCTATGGTTGGTCAACAGATAGGGGAAACATGGCTTTCAAACGTATGACTGCAGAGGCGGTGCGGCCTCATAGGAGACAGGCTTTCAAACAATGCCTACAGCAGAATGGAGAAGAAAGCGCCCCCGCTCCTTTCGTGCGAGCGGGGGCATGCTGCGGCCTGACGGCCGCTACAGGTTTCACTTGGGACGGTCTGCGCCGGAATCAGGAATCCCGCAATTCAATGGGGAACAGGATTCCCGTCTCCAGCTCCTCGGCGCTCTCCACGGAATCCTCATCCCTGAGGTAGCGCTCCACAGCGGGGCCGCAGACCCGGTACTCAGGATGGCTGCCCAGCCACCCTGCCAGGGAATCGTAGGCATATTTCAAGGTTTCATAAGGGCCCGTATGGGTGACGGCGGCATACCGGCCCGCCGGAATCACGCGGATACCGGCGCCGTCCACGTTCACCTGGGCTTGGGCCTCCACGTCCATAGACTCATAGGAAAACTCGCTGCCGTGGTACATTTGTTGCGTGAAGCCTGAGCGGGGAATGTTCCGTCTCTTCATCTCCTCCTTCAGCTCCCGGAACAGCTCGTGGGTCTGACTCACGTCGATGGTGCGGCGCAGGGAAAAGACTCTGTATTCCGGGCAGTCCATAAGGACGACAGGATAGTGCTCCATGGTAAGTTCCTCCATTCTGATCACGTCTTCCTCCATGCGGCGGATGCTTCGGCGCATCTCGGTCAGCTCTCGGTGGGCCTGGAGCCTGCGGGCGTGAAGCCTGCGGGCCAGCTCCGCCTCCGGCAGGCCGAGCAGCTCGGGGATACAGGAGAGGGGAAAGCCGTAGCCTTTCAGCTTCTCGATTTTTGCGAGCACCGCAAGCTGCCGCTCGTCGTAATAGCGGTAGCCGTTTTCTTCCCCGATGCGGGCGGGATGCAGCAGGCCGATTGAGTCGTAATGCCGGAGCATTCTGGCGGAGATATGGCCCAGCCTGGAAAATTCGCCGATGGTGAGCATGATCGTTTCCTTTCTTTCCGATTTTTGATGGAGGACCGGTCCTGCTAAGAGCATACACCTTCTCACTGTGGCAAGGTCAAGCGTTTTTTCAATTTTCTATATAAATATTTCCGCTCTCTTTTTTTACAAAAGCCCCCCGCTGCGTTCCGCAGGATGAGAACAAGGCGCCGGGAATTACGTGCCGGGCACAAAATCAGACAAAGACAAATTGCCGCAGGCAGCAGGAAAGGGAACAGGCATTTCGTTTGCCTGTTCCCTTTTCTTCCTGCCGGTCAAAAGAACGGCCGGTGTGATGAGCACGGGGTTCAGCCCGTCAGATTTTGAACTCGGGGGGCTGTGTCTTGGCCGGGTCGAAGTTCTGGCCGCCGGGGCGGGACAGATCGAAATAGATGCGGGAATCCACGGTTTCTCCCCAATGCTTCTGAGACTGAGATTTATCCTGCACCTTATTGAAGGCCTCCCGGAACATGGTATTATGGGCCTCCTCCCGGTTCAGCAGGAAATCGATGGTCTCCCGCACGCCTTTATCGTCGATCTGCCGGTACAGGTACTGGTAGACCACCTTAGCGCGTTGCTCGGCGGCGATATCGGAGAGGATATCCGCCGCTGCGTCCCCGGTTTCGTTGACATAGGCGGCGGTCCACAGGTAGCCGCTGGCGTTGGAGAGCATGGGCGTCAGCCCTGTGAGCACGTGGGCCTCCACATTGCCGATGGTGGCGTTCATGGCGTCCAGGTCATGGCCGTTGAGCATATTGACGCAGGCGCTCACCATTTCCAGATGGCAGAGCTCCTCGGCTGCCACGTCGAGAAACAGGTCCTTGATCTCCGGGTCTTTAATGCGCATGCTCTGGGACAGGTACTGCAGGGCGCTTTTCAGCTCGCCCTGAGGGCCGCCCAGCTGCTCCTGCAGCAGCGCAGCGTAATTGGGGTTCGGCCTATCCACCCGCACAGGATGCAGGTATTCCTTTTCATGCTTGAACATAGAGAAAACCTCCTTTGGTGTTTCTCCTAGGATTTGCAAAAAAAGAAATTTTATTCCCGCTTTCTTTCGCAGAAAGCTTGGCAAAGAACCTTATGCTCCAGCCCTTCAGCAAAAGATGCTCTCACTTCGTTCGGGCCGGAAGAAGCCCGGTACTTTCCGCAGGAAAGGCGAATGCTTCGCGTTCGAGGGGTTCTTCCCGAAGATCTCCGAACAGAGTGAGGAGATCTTTTGCTTCCGGGCTGGAGAAAGGGCTTTTGCCTTCCCCTTGAGGGGAAGGGGGACCGCTTGCGGTGGATGAGGTGGAAAGCTTTCCGCCCACACCGCAGCGGCAGTATATAAGTTAGCAACACCTCATCAGCCGCCCAGGGCGGCAGCTTCCCCTCAAGGGGAAGCCTTTGAACTCTGCCTTCCCCTTGAGGGGAGAGGGGGAACAGATTCCCTGAGGGAATCTGCTGGATGAGGTGGGAAGCTTTCCGCTCCCACTGCAGCGGCAGAATGCGGGCGGAAGATGGTCGAACTTCGTTCGAGCATCTTTTTGCCACCTCATCAGTCACCTCGGTGAAGATATCTGAACAGAGTGAGGATATCTTTTTGACAGCTTCCCCTCGAGGGGAAGCCTTTGGTCTTCTCCTGTGCGACGGCCCTGGGACTATTTCAGGATCAGCCGGGTTTCCCCGGGGTTCAGGGCGGGGAGCTTTGTGCGGATACGGGGATGGGTGAGCTCCTGCCTGACCATGTCCCGCAGCAGGGTACCCCGGTTGTAGCCGTGGACAACGCGCAGCTCGGTCACGCTTTCCGGGCTGTGGGAAAGCCAGTTGAGCAGCAGCTCCCTGGCCTGCTCCGCCGAGGTGCCGTGCAGATCCACCGTCATGACGGAGCCGTTCCGGCTAAAACGCATGCGGATCTCTCCTTTTTTCCAAAATAGCCGCTGCCCCCAGGGGACGCCGTTTTTCTCCGGGACAGACGGCAGTGCTTTTCTTTGGTCTGATTATAGCACGGCGCGCCGGGAAAGGCCAGCCGCAGGATGGGCGCGGGGAGGAAACCCTGTGGGAAAAGGAAAAATAGGAAATTCCAGAGAAAACAACAAAAAACCTCTTGACATAAACTTCACTTTAAGTTCTATGATAGAAGGGACAGCAGCCGGGAGGACGGTTCTGCTGGCAGTGGGCACGGCCCGCGTGGAAAGTCAGAACAAATTCAGAAGAAGGAAGGTTCGAAACAGATGGAAAAGGCAAAGGTTTACTTTACGAAGGCGCTTACGCCGGAAGCGGTAATCAAGCTGTACGACGTGCTGGGCGCGGAGCTGCCCGGCAAGGTGGCGGTGAAGGTGCATTCTGGCGAGGTGGGAAACCAGAACTTCATCCGTCCCGCGTTTTTCAAGCCTGTGATCGACCATGTGAAAGGCGTCATCGTGGAGTGCAACACCGCCTATGAGGGGAAGCGCAGCACCACGGAGGATCACTGGGAAACCATGAAGCTGCACGGCTGGACGGATGTGGCGGAAGTGGACATCATGGACGCCGAAGGCGACATGACCCTGCCTGTGCCGGAAGGAAAGCGCATTCAGGAAAACTATGTGGGGGCGCATTTGGAGAGATATGATTCCATGCTGGTGCTCTCCCATTTCAAGGGCCACCCCATGGGCGGCTTCGGCGGGACGCTGAAGAACATCTCCATCGGCATTGCTTCCGCCTACGGAAAGGCCGTGATCCACGGCGCGGGCAAGGCGGAGGAGATTTGGACCGCGGACCACGATTCCTTCCTGGAGTCCATGGCGGACGCGGATCAGTCCATTGTGAAGCATTTCAAGGGCAACATGGCCTTTATCAACGTGATGTGCAATATGTCTGTGGACTGCGACTGCTGCGCGGTGGCGGAGGATCCCAAAGCGGCGGACATCGGCATCCTTTCCTCTCTGGACCCCGTGGCTCTGGACCAGGCCTGCCTGGACCTGGTATACCAGGCGGACGACCCCGGCAAGGCGGATCTGATCGAGCGCATCGAATCCCGCAACGGCGTGCATACGGTGGAGGCCGCCGCGGCGCTGGGCGTGGGCAGCAGGGAGTACGAGCTGGTTTCTTTGGACTGAAACATGCCGGCTTCGCTTGTGCCCGGTGAGCTTCCGGAAGCTTTTCTGCCCTGACCGCAGGCGGAGGCCTGAGGGCAGGGGGAAGCTGTTTCAAAGGAAAAAGGAAAATCCCGGCAGGACCTTTTTAGGGGTTCCGCCGGGATTTTTATCGTCTGCAGGGGGTGTTTCCTATGCCGCGGGGAGTCAGGCGTACAGGCTCTCCAGCAGCTGGTAGGTAGAGGTCATGGAAGACGTGACGGTGCAGGAGAGGGAGCTGCACAGGACAAAGGACTGTCCTTCTATGGACTTCTCCGATTTCAGGCCGCCCCGGGCCGTAAAGTGCTTGCCCTCCGAATACATGATTTCATAGGTGTCGCCGGCGTCGCTGCCGTCTTCCGCCAGATAACGCCCGTTCCGGAAGTCGTCCAGCAGGCACTGCTCCAGCTGTTTCCGGAAATCGGATTCATTCTTCAGGCCCGAAAACTCCACGGTGTCGGAGCCTGGGTTCGTGGAGACAGCCTGCTTTTCGCCGTCGTTTTCCGGCTCTTCGTTGGCGTAGTGGGTCACCCAGGAAGCGGCGTCCACGGCGTTGACCGGGAAGAGGCCCCTGATATACTCATCGCTGGTGAGCACCTTATCGGTCAGCTGTTTTCCTTCCAGATAGAGGGCTTTCGCCTCGTCTCCGGCATTGGAGAAGAGCACATAGGACCGGTCGGTGGTATTGTCGGAATTTGAAAGCTCATAGCAAAGGGTATAGCGGTACAAGGACGGTTCCGGCAGACTGTTGCGGCCGATCAGGTAGGGGAACTGCCTTGTGCGCTCATAGGCGATGAATTTCTCGTTGGCCTGGCGCACCTGGTCGATCAGTTCCGGATTCTGCACGGCGGCACGGATGGTTTCATAGACGCGGTCCCGCTCCGGCTTGGCAGCCTCCTGCTCCGTCAGGACCGGGGTTTCAGCCATATAAGAATAGACGTTGTTATTGAAAGCGCCGGCGTTTTCAATCTGCAGAGACGGGGGCACATAGGTGTCCATGCCGAAAGCGCCCAGGCTCACCGTGAGGGTGAAGGCCAGGAATACGGCCAGCACGCCGCAGTAAGGGATGCTGTGACGGAACAGCTGCTTCAGGCTCTTCCAGTAGAGCAGCTCCGTCACCAGATAGGCCAGCGCGGAGAACAGCAGCGCGCCCAGGTAGTAGGAGAGGGTGCTGTTGGTCAGCTGGAACAGCAGATAGCCGAAGCAGAGCCCGCCTGCCGCGCAGGAAAAGATGCGGATAACCACCTTGGAGGGGCCGAAGGAGACGGAGCTTTCCGCGCTCTCGCTTTTGCGGCGGCGGTACATGGCCGCGGCGCCCAGCAGAAGGGCGGCGGTCAGGGCGACCCACCACAAGGAGAAAAGCCACTGGAAGGTGTAGAAGCTGGACTGCACGTAGGCGGCTGCCAGCGGGCTCAGCGCGCCCACAAGGTACGGGGAATAGTTGAGATAGATGCCGGGAATGGTATTGTTGATGACCGCTGTGCCCACAAAAATCAGCGCGGGCCAGGTGACGGAAATCAGCACGATGGAGACCAGCGTATCCATGGTGGAGCCGCTGCACACCGCCACAAACACGGTGAAGGAGAACACCGCCGCCGTCATGACCAGGAGCTGCGTCAGGATGGAGAACAGCAGGGTCAAAACCTCCGGTGCGAGCACCCCGAAGCAGGCTGCCACGATTCCCTGCAGCAGGACGGCCAGCAGCAGCGGCGCGTAGAGGCAGAGGTAGCCCGAGAGGAACCTGCCGTAAAACAGGGCCGTCCGGCTGACGGGCATGGCGTGGAACAGGTCCACCTCCCGCTTTCTGTGCAGGAAGCCGAAATTGGTCAGGGTAAAGATCAGGGCAAAGAGGATCATGGCGGAAATGCCCAGGATGGTGGTGGCCGCCCGGGTGGAGATGACCACGTTGTTCACCGTGATTTCATAGAGCTGGGCCTCCGACATCCCCTCATAGTAATAGTTGTTTCTGCCGGAAAGGGTGAACAGCAGAAGGACCGGATAGGACAGCAGCAGGATGGCGGCATAGACGGCCGTGATGCCGGCGGAACGCCGCAGCTGCCAGCGGAACACGCCCAGAATCTGCCTGCCGGGACTAACCGACGATGTTGTTGATGTCATAACCTGCCGCCTCCATTTCACTGATAAATACCTCTTCCAGAGAGAGGGGAACCGCCTCCTGGAACTGAGGGCCGAATTGCTCTAAAGCGCCGAGAATTTCTTCCAGTTCGCCCCGGGCCACAAAGGAGAGCACGGAGCCGGAACGCTCCCAGCTGACAATGTCGATTTTTTCCTTCATTTTGGGGAGTTCCGGCATCTCCAGGAACACGGCCTGGATGCGGTGGATGCCCAGGCGAAGGGAATCCAGCTCCTTCTCAAGCAGCACGCCGCCCCGGTGCAGCAGGGCGATGGTGTCGCAGAAATCCTCCAGCTCCCGCAAGTTGTGGGAGGCGATGAGCACCGTCATTCCCCGGTCCGCCACCTCGCCGGCGATGAGCTTTTTCAAAAGCTGCCGCACCACCGGGTCCAGCCCGTCGAAAATTTCATCCAGCAGGAAATAATCGGGGCGGGTGGACAGGGCCGCGATCAGGGCGGCCTGGCGCTGCATGCCCTTGCTCATATCCTTGAGCTTATCCTTCCTGTTGATGGGGAACATGGCGCACAGCCGGTCGAAGGTCTTGTCGTCCCAGCCGGGGTAGAAATCCCGCAGGAGGCTTTTCAGATCCTCCAGGGTGGACTGGGGCGGGAAATAGGGATAATCTGAAATAAAAAACAGCCGGGACTTGATTTCTGTGTGCTCATAGGGCGGGCTGCCCTCAAAGAACACGTTCCCGCCGTCGGGACGGTACACCCCCGCCAGGGTGCGCAGCAGCGTGGATTTTCCCGCGCCGTTGGAACCCACCAAACCGAAAATACTGCCTGTGGGAATCTCAAAGGAGACGCCGTTAAGGGCTGTAAACGAGCCGAATTTTTTGGTGAGCGTTTTGATTTCAATCATGCTTTTCACTCTCCTTCCTCCTGCTGTCTTCCGCCTGTACGGCGCTGAGGAGCTCCCCGAGGGCCACTCCACAGTCCAGCGCCTCCCGGGCGCTGACGCGGACCTTTTGAACCGCCTCTTCCCGCTGTTTGTCCACAGCGTTCTGTTCCCCGGTGAGAAAAGAACCCTTTCCCGGCAGGGAGCAGATGACCCCGTCCCGCTCCAGAAGGCCGTAGGCCTTCTGCACCGTGTTGGGGTTGACGCCCAGCTCCTGGGCCACGGAACGTACCGACGGAAGCTGTCCATCCCCGCCGAAAGCCCCTGCCGCCGCCATTTTCACAATGCCGCAGTAGATTTGGTCATAGATCGGCAGCCCGCTTTTGTAATCGATGCGGAGCACAGTATCACCTCCACTGAATCCTGTTGCTGTATTATATACTCTAACCGTACTATTATATTTAGTACAGTTAGAGTATAGCACCCGCCCACGCAGGTGTCAAGGAAAAGTTTATGGAAAAAATGGAGGTCGTTTCAGAGGCGAAACGGCCTGTGCCAGGC
>PPYE01627451.1_pt1 | contig 15516 bp, 16 predicted proteins | sample 1559881 | NCBI WGS metagenome assembly PPYE01 (sample SAMN08240022, study PRJNA423297) | Human gut metagenome, whole genome shotgun sequencing project. | reverse complement strand
GTTCTCCGGAAATTGCGGCGTGGTTCTCACGATCTCCCCTTTCGTCCTGATAAGAAACCTTAGCTTCTGCCCCGAAACGCCGTAAATCGTCAGGGTGGAAGTGAAAGCCACCTTGTACGGCTCATTGTCCCCGGCGATCGTCTGGATGCTGTCTATCTCGCATTTATAGACCGCCCCGTTCTGCACCGCATCAAAATAGGCCTTATCATTATAATACTTTGAGAACACGGCATTCAGATCGTTCTTATTGACATAAAAAGCGGCGTGCGCCTGATTTTTTTTCAGGTTCAGGCGATCGAAGCTGTTAGCGTACCCGGTCGCCTCGGCGCACGTCTTTTTCACCAGGGCAAGAAACAGAGCCTCGCTATCCTCGGCGTGCGTTTTCAGGTACTCGCCGGATCGCTCCACCACGACCACCTTATCCAGTGCCGTAAAATTCACCACCAGTCCCCAGGCCAGCACCAGGACAACCACCACCAGGGCAAAGCCCAGGCACAATTTTAAGTTTACCGCTCCTTTGCGCTTGGCCTCGGCCAGTGTATCAAAATCTTTCAGTATATCGTCTTTATTCATAAGATCAGGATTTAAAACAGTTCACGACAAAATTTCACGCTTTTGGCAAACAGGAAAAGTTTGAACACGAAAGCGAAAAGAAGTCCCAGCATGGTATATTTGTTCTGTCCGCACATGTGCATGATATTCTCCGCAATGATAGACCCCAGGGCGTTGGCTATCAGGAACGCCGGGATCGTCATGTAACAGACAAACAGGTTTTTCAGGTATGCGTGCGTATAATGCCTCGTTTTCTCGTCCATGTAGAGTATTACGGCTATCGGCGTGACGATCTCCAGGAGTATAAGATACAGATACCGGGCTGACGCAAAGAAGAAAAATATATATTTCGTTGCGTACAGGAGTATCGTATAAGCCGCAATATTGAACGGCAGCATGATAACCTCCTGAATCTGCTGCCCTACCCAGTTATGCCGCCTTTGCACGTCCTCGATATAGTCCTTTGTAAAGGTTACGATCGCCTCGTCAATGCTTAGATCCACGTCCTCCTGATAATGGCTTATCAATTCGTTCTGAAGATTTCCAAGTGCCGTTTCCACGATCGTAAAGGCGAACGGTGCGACCATGATAATGGCGAACACATAAATATAGATATAGAACAGTTTGAAGAACTGTTTCATATCGACGGGCTTGTCCCCCTCGCTAAAGGCCTCTTTCCAGGCCGTCACGAACTTTTGTATCACGATGATAACGGCGATAAAGGAACAAAGGGCGATGATCCCCTGGCTGACGCCGTTCATCTTGACGGCCTCGTATGCGCTAATCACATTGTCGATCACTTCCATAGGCTCACTTCTTGGCTGTTGATTTCAGGGCTGCGATCCGTTTTATAGCGTCATTGACCGTATTAAACCTCGCTCTCTCGTCGAGCATCTTGTCCCGGTTCTCTTTCAGCTTGTTATCCAGATCCACGATAATTTTTATCCTCTCCCCGTCGGTCATGCTCACCGAGGGCGATATGATCGTCCGGATCAGGTCAAAGGAAAGCACGCTTTCCTCCATGATCTTGTTCAGCACGTTCGTATATTCCCCGTATGCCTCCTGTCCGGTAAACACGTCCGACCGGGTGCACTCTTTCGCCGCCAGTTCCAACATTTCCCCCTGCATGGAAAGCACCTGCAACACCATTTTAGAGTTTTTGATAACCCCGTTCACCTGCCGGTACAGATCCAGGCTCTTAGTCAGTATGTCCCTGGATTCCCCCAGCACTTGAAACTGTTCGTATGCCTGTTTAAGTTCTTTCGCCCAGGTTATCTGCGATAGCTGCGTCAAGGCCGGATCGGACACCACCCACTGGCCGAACGCCGTACAGTAAAAGCACATCATCACAAGCAAACTACATAGACATTTCCGTTTCATAACTTTTCTGTTTTAATTGTTTATACTTCTCTATGGCCGTTTCCATGCTTCCGGCCTCCTTGTAAATCTCCTGCAATTTGTTCCATTTCTCGCCGTCGGTCTGGAATGCAAGCAATTTTTCCGGTGAAAGCTCCAGGCGTACCACCGTTGCATAACTATCCATAAACCGGATGAATATCTCCGAATACGGCCGTACCCCTGAAAAGTCGTTACGGATCGACTTCATCAGGTTTACGTGGCTCCGGTTCTTGATATGGAACGCCTCTACCGTCTGGTCGTAAACGATCTCGTTGGCCGGAAGCACGTATAAGAGTTGCGTATTGGCGATAATGCCTTTCGTGTACTCGTTATCGGGAAGCTGCGCCAATGACTGGACGATCGTACCCACCGCCCCGTTTTCCTTGCGGAGTTTCTGGTAACAGAACGCCACCGTCGAATGTATGTCCGCACCTGAAAAGGTGTCCTTTATAGACTGGCTTTCTGCGTACTCGTCAAAGATCAGCATCCCCCTGACGGAACGATCCGAAAGGATCTTGTTCTCTATCGTATCGAAAAGGATTGTCATAATGACGGAAATCAGGAACGGATCTTTCTTTATCTTCGTCAGCTCAAAGACGATAAAATCCCGGTTCTGCATATCGTTCTCCAGTGGGGACGGCTTGCACACGTTCTCATAAAATCCCCCCGGCATAAATTCCGAACACACGTGCAGGAAGCTGTCTATATCGAAGTATTCCGGCAGGATATTCAAACGCTCATACAGTTTTTTCCCCTCTCTTTGGACGTACCTGTAAAAGTCCGGGAAACAATGGCCGTCGGGAATATCCTCGTAATAACGGCAAATGATCTTTGTCAGCGAAACAACTTGTTTCGTGTCCTCCATGATCGCCTTAGACCGCCAGAATTTAAGCACCAGGTTTACAAGCGTCTTTATCTTCTCGTTGTCCGGCTGCTTCCCGGCCGTATAGAACGGATTGATCCCCAACGGGCTGCTGCCGTCATAATCAATATGCAGCGACCTGTCCGGGTACAACTGCGAAAGCTGGTAAAAGCTCTTTCCGAACTCGACGACGATCTGTTTATAATTCTGCTCGATGTTCTGCTGGATGATGTTCAACGACGTAACCGACTTTCCCCCACCCGTCGATGCGACGATAATCATGTTACGTGCCGGAATGCGTTTCTTATCTGCGTCCCAAACGTCCTTTCGAATCGGTGTTTGATACAGCCGTTCGTTAAACAAGATCCCCTCCTTGTCGCTGCGGAACGTAGAGTAATTGATCCCCATGCAGAGCGACGAATGCAGATCCGAAAGAAACAGGTAGTCCGGATTCAGGTTGTTTTCCCGGCCGATGATCGAGCCTATAAAGATATTATAAAGCCCCTCGTAACTTGGAATGTAATATTTAAACCCGGCGTTCGTGAAAATCATTTTTACCTGTTCCGTCTGTCGGTTCAGGATCGTTTCGTCATCCTCCAACAGCAACACGTTCAGGTGCGTTTTGCAAAGCACGTTTTCCTCGTTGATGATCTCCTGCTCATACGAGGCCAGGCCGTCATAACGGCTTTTTATGGCCTTGTCAAACTCCCGGTAACGGCCGAACAGCTTCACCCTCTCGGCCAGTTCCTCCCGGTAGCTTCCCCCGGCGAATTTCCATATCTGGTTTACCACATGGGAACAGGGCACATGAACGCCGATCCTTTCCAGCATCGACATATAAAGCTGGCTGTTTGCCTCCTGCAAAGTGCTGTCCGTAACATATACTTTCATCCTGTCGGGCAGATACCTTTCATCACAAACGGCAAAGAATATCCCTTTCTTCTGCCCGATCCTTATCATATCGGAACACTGTATATCCCTTAGTCCCTCGTCGTCATGGAAACCGTTCACGTACCGGAAAAGGTGCTGTTTCACCTCGGCCACGTTCAACGGCCGGATCTGCGTGCCACGGATATTCCGGATAATGGAAACTGCACTCTCCACCGATTCCAGAAACTCGGCCAGCCTGTCCCGGTCTGCCTTCGCCAGTTTCTCGCTATACGCCAACGGGTTGGCCTGGTACGCTTTTTCAAGGCTTTGCAGTCCCGAAAGCGTAAAGGACAATATGCAGAAGTGATGCAGGTATTCCCGTCCGTCGAAATACTTCCTTTCGGCCGTCTGTATATAGCCCTCCCCCTCGATCACATATTCCGGCTTGAATTTCCTGCGTAAAAACACGTCCTGCTTATGTATAAACCCGGTTCGGACATACTGGAAAGCCCGGAATAACTCGTTATGCCTTTCCTCCAGATCCGAGCGATCCAGCGAATAGGCCTCCGGCAATTCCAACAGGTAGGAAACGGATATTTCGCCGGATTTGGTAAGTATGGAAGATCCTACCGTATCCAAGATACAGTACGCTTGCGCTGCCGATATTTTCATAAAAAGAGTGTTTACAGGCTGTTTAACAGATCCTTATTCGATATGACAAATACCTGTCTTTTGAACTTGCCGAACTTGCGCTGCATGGAAAGGTTGATAAAGACGATCCGCAAGACCACAGAGGCGAACGCCCCGGCCACCAGCGAAACGATAAAGGCCAAAAAAGATCCCTCCCCACTCATGGCACTTGTCAGGAAGCCCACGACAAAAAGAACAATCACAGCCAGGATAATACAATAGATGCAAAAAAACTTCGTTCTCATTCCATGCACTTTCAGGGGTGTTTCCAGCCCCTTTCTAACCTGGAAGTCCATTAGAGGGACATTTTAAGTTTGCTATTGATAAGTGCGATAACGGCTGCAATGATCGCAAGCCCGATGATGATGTAACCAACTACCCAGAGTAAGTTTACAATACCCTCTTTTCTTGTTCCCTGTCCGTCCCGGTCTATAATCTTATCATAATTCATCACCACACCGATCCCCACTCCCACGATCAGGAGCATGGCGATCACCGGAACGGCATAATCACTAAGGAATGTGTTTACTTCATTTCTGATACCTCCAGTAGCCTGGAGCAAGATAAACAAAGGCGTTTTCATAAGGAGTTTATTTTTAAGTATTTAAGTAAATAAATTCTTATCCGGCCAATCCAAAAACAACCTTTGCTATTGCACTGGAGTTTCAAACTGGAGTGTATTTATACAATTATATTGTACAAAATCCATTCCAATTTGACATAATACACTACTGTTTTAATAAATACACTAATTATCAAACTTTTATAATTTTACCCCTTTTTTATATTCCACAAAAAAGTGTGGAGTTGTCCCACACTTTGTAGAATGTCGCCACACTTCCCTTGTTATTCAATGCCTTGTATATCCCTTATGATCTGCTGGTAATTTTCCTCTATATCCGAGGCCAGTACGGGATGCACGATCGGAAGCGGATCTTCCTTGTCCTCGTACATTTCAAACCTCAAATGAAAGTTCCTCATGTTGGAATGTGCCGCACTCCCCACGAACTCGCCCGATTTCAGGCTGGTAAAGAAATTCGTGTCGTATATTTCCTCTTTCTGCGTGGAAACTGTACGGCTGCGGTTCTCCCCTCCCCGGCTGCTTCCGGTGGTCTTTGAAACCCTCTGCCTCTCCTCTTTTCCAAAAACAAGCGGGTAGCTTTTCAAGGCCTCTATGTCCTTTGTCCGGCCAAAGAACTGGTTCCCGAAATTGGATTCTATCGAACTGCGGTCATATTTCCCGTATATCTTCTCGATCTTCGCCGCCGACTGCGTGAGGAAAACGAAACTGCAAAGGTATTCCCTTAGAACGGACGGCAGTTTCTCGAAATCGGCGATCCGGAACGTGGTCGCTTCATCCAGAAAGTAGAAGAACGGCACTTTGTTCGCCAGCGTGAAACGCCGGGACGAAATGGAAAGCATGAGCGATATAACCGGGGAAATCAGGTTTTCGATCTGATAGGCGTTCGATACGACAACCAATTTCGGACATTCCGGATCTATCAGGTTAAAGTCGAAATCATTTCCGGAAAGGACATAACACACCTTTTTTTCGTTGGCGAGCGTGCTTAGACTGTTGGTAAGGCTGCTTAGATAGCTGCTTTGCGTCTTGGGACTGTCCTTTGCGTCCAGGAATGCCCCGGCCAGTACCCGGCTCTGGTGCTTGCCCTCCAGGAACGACGTTATCCGGACAGTTCCGGCCGAACAAATGAAATTAACGATATGGGGTATCGTGCAAAACTGCGGATAATCGTTATAAAACCGGATCGAAACGCCCCTTAATATCCCCAACGCCCCGTTAAACCACTCGTCCCGTTTGCCGTCCTTTCCCTGGTAGGCGGTCAGCATATCATCCATTAGCTGCAAGAACAAGGTTTCATTCTTCACCACGGAAGGACGTATCGGATTTGTCCGGTGCGTCCGTTCCATATCCGTGAAACTGATCTGGAAGCACCCATAAGGGTAATTATGTTTTTTTACCAGGTGTACGGCTGTCCTTGCCAGATCGAAATCCTTGTAATTATAGACAAATCCGGCAAACCCGGCCTGTATATACTGGCTTAACAAGGGCTTTCCTATGCTTTTGGTCTTTCCGGAGTTCGCCCCACCATAGACCAGGAAATTATCGAACGGATCGGCAAAGGTTATTTTCCTCCCTCCCCCGGCCGACAGTTCAAAACGGTATTTCTGTCCTTTTTGCTGCTGTTTCCCGGAATTTGGAAGCAACAGCACAACAACGATGATCCCCACCAGGCAGGCGATCCCTATAATAATATACATCATCATATCATAACTCTTTAAACGGGTTTAGAAAACTGCCGATCTGTTTTATCAGCATCATTTTTATATTAGCCGGGTTCTGTATAAGGCTGACGGCCTTTTTCACGTTGCCTACAAGCATCCTTTCCGTCCGGAAGCTATCCCCCAGGATCTCGTTTATCAGCTTTTGTTTGGCCTTACCACCGATAAACCCGACCGTCTTGTCTGCGCTTCGGTGCGTTCCCCTTTCCCTTTCCCGGCCTCCGGTATCTTTGGCGTACCCGGTAAAGGCAAGCAAATCCCGGCGTTCCATAAAGAAAGAACTTTCCCCCTTGATGTAGGTATAGTTTCCGGCCTCGTCCCTTTCGATCGTATATCCCCTCTCCCTCATGGCCTTGTTTATCTGCCTTACCGTCCGGTATTCGGGATTTGCCAGGCACTCCCTAAGATCCTCGTTCCTGACTGCGTACCCATGCTTGTATCGGTCTATCAGATTGATCTCATTCTCGTATGCGTATTTCCGGATCGCCGAAATCGGCACATAGGTTTTCGTTTCCCTATCAAACAGTACATCATAAGACACCTCTTTAAGCTCTTTCCTGTATTTCACCGGATCGGGTTCAGGCATGGGCGTTTCCGCTTCGTTTTCCGTTTCTTCCGGATGTGCCTCGCTCCCCGGCGTTTCCTGCTGTGGCTGCTGCGCTTCCTCCTTTGTTTCCGGCTTTCCGGTCACGCTTTTATCCTCTTCCGGCTCGATCGGCACTTTCTGGTATGTCAGGAAAGAAATATTCTTGGCTTCCAGGCCGTTTTCCCGGTAGGCCACGCCCTCCTGCTTGTACTTGTACAGGTTAAACCGTTCGATAATGCCCTCCATGTGGCGGCTCTCCAGTTTCGGATCGGCGAATTTTTTCAGATCCTTGTGCCGTATGCTCACCCGTTCACCCTCCCGTGAAAAGGAATGTACCCCTTTCCGTACCTTATGCGTGTAGCCTTGTTCTTTCATGGCTACGACAATCTGGTTAGCGGACGTAAAACGGTAGTTCTCCAACAGGTTTTTAAGCTCCGGGTTCTTGATCTTCTTCAAGACGGCTTCGGCCGTCGGTTCGCTTTTCACCAGGTTTATTTGATGCTCGTATGCGAACTGCCGGACGGTGGCGAACGATACCGTCGTATGGTTTTGTTCATCATAAACCACTTTATAAGCGACCTCTTTCAAGGCCTTTTCCCCCTTCTGTGCTTCATCTTTTACATATGTCGAGAAACTTATATCCTTTACCTGCAAACCGTTCTCCCTGTACCCGGCCGGGTTCGCCTCGTACTTTGTCAAGTCGAAACGTTCCGTTATGCTTTTTAGCTGCTCGTCAGACAGAGGTTGTTCGAACGCTTTCAAGAGCCTGTGTTCAACCTGGAACACTTCACCCTCCCGTGAAAAGGAATGCACCCCCTTCCTTACCTGGTGCGTGTAACCTTGTTCCCTCATGGCTGCGACGATCTGGTTTGCCGCCGTAAACTGCTCGTCCTGCAATATCCTTTTAAGCTCCGGGTTCGTGATCTTCCCGATCTCGGCCGATACCTGCGGACGTACATAAGTTTCCCCCTCTTTGGCCTGGTAATCGAATTTCCGGTTAAAACATTCCTGTACCCTGACTTTCCAGCCCTCATGTGAAAAACCCCGTTTCACCGTCCCCCTGCCCTCCAGTTCCCAGGTGTTCCCGGCCGATTTAGCCCCCGGAGAAAGTTTCACTTTCCCGTCCAGGCTCTTGCGTGAAACGATTACGTGAACGTGTAAGTTCAGACCGGGTTTAGGCTCTCCGATCCTGGCGATCCCCTGTTTCACCTCTTCATCTTCCGGATGATAGGATCGTTCCGTTTCCACACGTGCGTAATACATGAGATCCTGGCCTCCCCTAATATTGTCCCGTCCGAAGTTCAAGGCGTATTCATCCATAGCCGAACGGGTGAACGCCTCCAGCTTTTGGAAAACCTCTTTTTTCTCCTGTGGTGTAAGTTCCTTAAAATCGTCCACTTTCCGGCCGATAAGGTGCATTTGTTCCGACTGCGACGGATTGAGCGAAAGCATGAAGAATTTAGCGTCGTTAGCCCCTAACGCCTTTTTGTTCCCGTCTATATCCATAATTACCCGTTCGGGTGAAATATCCTGCTCCGTATGGGAGAAAAAACGCTGTCCCTCCCCCGTTTCCTTTTCCAGATAACGCACCAGGTCGTGACAGCTTCCCGTATTTCCGCTTTTCACGTCCTCGGCCGGGTGTACTTTGGCAAACATAGGCTTATCTCTTTAGTTCGTCCTTTAACCTTTTCACCCACATATCCAGCGTATTACGGTCTATCTCATAAACCGTATCGTTGAATGTCGGTATCTTCTTCACCTCGTCGATACGCTCCACGATCTCCAGGATCTTGTGCGTATTGCATCCGACGGCCGGAGTTCCTTTCTCCTGCCGGGCTATTTCGAGATCCGTTTGCAGTTTCCCGGCCTTCTCCCGGTTTTCCCTGGCTTCCTGTTCCAGTTGCTTGGAACGCTCCAAAAGTTCCTGTACCTGTGAGATGTGCATATATTCGTCCGGATTGTCCCCCGGCGTTTTCACTTCCCCGACAAGCGACAAAAGGAGTTGTTCGATGTTTTTCAGCCTTACGTTAGTGGATTTCTCAATGCCCCGGACAACTTCGATCACCCGGCTTGCCTGCTCTTTGGCCGCAATGTTCGGCGGCATTACATTCGACTGCGGGGTGATCCCCGTTGTTTCAAAATAGAGTAACATTTCGGCCACGAACGCATCGTGCGATTTGTTTCCTTTCAGCATATCAAGCCTAAACCTTGTACTCTCCTTTATACGGATAGACGTATCTTTACTTGTTGTTGCCATAATTTCACGTATAGGGGTTTGCATACATAAATATCGGCTACAATATACTATAATTCAATGAATTATCAAAATAATGTATGCAATATGTATGCAATTCGCATACATATAAACAAGTAAACAGTTATATATCAGTGATTTAGAAAATCAGCATTGGACTTAGTCCAATGACTGCTTGCTCACTTTGGTAAACCGTCGTTCTCTCTCTCCTTGCTTCGCTCGTCGCTCCTGGAACGCTCCGCACGGCTTCGCTCCAATACATCAGACACCCAGCCCCCAAAAAAGTGTACATTTGTAAAACGGCGGCAATCGTTCCGATCACCTTATATTTTACAACACAAAAACAAAATTTTACACATTTTAACGCGCGGAAAAATCGCACTAAAGAAACGCTTCGCTCATTTTTTCTCCGTTTCTCATTTTCCGTTTTCAAAATGCACATTTTCCAGCCGTTTTTGAAGCCTGTGATTCCCTAAGATTTTCCTTCTTTGTGAGAATAGTCTTTGTAGAGGTTCTTTGTAAGAAAGCGTTTTTTCATTTATAATTAACTGAAATACAAATCGTTATAAGTGAAAAGACACAACCTAAAATACTCATTTTACTAAAATCCGAAGGGGGAAAATACTTATTTTACTAAAATTACCCCCTCCAATAAATACCCATTTTACTAAAGGTTACAATAAAAAGTACTTGGTATTTTTTGGCGGTATCTTTTATTTCTTTAACTTTGTCCCGAACTCAAAAAAAAAGCCTATGGCGACCAACGACATCACCCTCTATATTCCTCCTACGGAGGAAGAAGTAATGTTAATCCAGCCGAATAACGTAACATTCGGCCAGTACTCTGTGACCGAGTGGCAAGAAAACCTCCTGACGCTCATAAGCGACCAGATCCAGCAACACATGACCAGGGAAAAACAACTGCCTAAAGACCTCTTTAACCAGCCTGTCGTCGAGATCAAATGCGACGAAGCCGGGGGGAAGAACAACAAGAGCAAAGTTCTGAAAGAGGCTATCGCCATGATGCGGAAAAACTTTTCCTTTCGCTGGGTGCATCCCAATATCCACCAGACGGTGGAAACGTTCGGGGTGGTGATAACGACGGTACACAACATCAAAGGCACAAACCGGGTAGCCCTGACGCTCAACCCCTGGGCGATCCCTTTCCTGCTCTACTACGGTACGGGTGTCGGCGGTACAAGGTACGGGAAGAACATCGCCTTAACCCTCCGGGGCAATTACACCAAGCGGCTCTACAAGATCATTTGCAGCCAACGGGACAGACGGGAGTATTATTACTCGATCGACCAATTCTGCAAAGACCTGGAGATCCCGGCCTCCTACTCGAATGCACAGATCGACCAAAAGGTTTTAAGGCCTGCACAGACACGAATCAAGGAAAGCGAGGCCGATGTATGGTTCGATTACAAATTCATCTGCAAAACGCCTAAAAAGGGGCAAAAACCGAAAGCCGACACGATTATCCTGTTCATCCATGCGAGAAATCCCCAAGAACTGCGAGGCGACCAGCAACAACAATACTCGTTCGTTTACCGTTGGGTTTACGGTGCTTTAAGCTATCCGAGCGACAACACCCCGGTAAGGGCACTCGACAAGATCCTGGAAAGCGGACGGCTGAAAGACGTGTACGACCGTTGTGCATATTACGACGATAAGGTTTGCAGCGGTGAAATGAGTACAGCCCACGCACAAAATTCACTGGCAAAGATGCTGCGTGAGGATTTCGGTATCAAGGCCAGGGGGAAAAAGAAAGATCCCGACCTGTTTGGTTAAATCCGGAAGATTTTCTATATTTGTGTGCGGCCGGGGTGGTTCCCGTCCGTCTGGGGGCTGACGGCTATTGCACGTCAAGCCTTAAAAGTGGGGCGAATTGACGTATTACGACATCCCCACTTTTTCATATACCCCTATATTGTAATGCACATTACAATAATACTAAAATACTAAGATTAGTATAGACTTATCTTAGTATTTTAGTAAAACGAGTATGCTTGAAATCTGCCTCCGGCGGGGTTTTTACTGGGGGCTTCTGACCTTTGCACTGTTTCCTATTGTTCCGTAAAATCAGTGTCGCACAGTCCGCACCTTAACACCAGCCCGGATTTTCCCCACACGTTACAGCCGCACCCACAGGTGTATTTCTTCCGCTTTCCGCTTTTGCTCTCCCCCTCGTCCGGATCTTCCGGTTCTTCCGTTTCGTCCCCGTCGCTTCCGGCGATGCGGATCGGCCGGGTAGGTACGGCCGCCAAAGTCGGCTTGTACCTAAGCCGCAAGTTTTGCAGATCCTCCCGGCTTAGCGTATTGAAAACCTGCTCGAACTTCCCTCCCGGAATGATATAATGCGTAATGCTCTGGCCTGTCCTTTTGCCTCCGGCCTCCCCGGTGTCGGACGGCATCAGTCCGACCTGGATCATCTTGTCAGCCCATTGCGAATTATGATACCCTCCCCGGCTCGGCCTGCCGAAATCCTCCTGCCACAAATGGCACATTTCATGTACCAGGGTAGAATGCCAGTCCCGATCTTCCCGGTTCATAAAATCGGGGTTGATGCTGATCTCGTGAACGACCTTTTTTTCCTGCCCGTCCCCTCTCCAACGGTTGGCGGCGAAAAAGCCGAACGCCCCACCGTGACGGGACATATTCACGATACATTCCGAAAGCTCACCGTTAAAAATTGCGTCGTTGTAAAACTGATACAAGTCGTCCAACGTCTTAAACTGGATCGTCGTTATCATAAGCCTTTTGTTTTTCAATCTGAATGCAAAGATACGGATATTTTTGTAATGTACATTACAAAAATACTAAAATACTAATATTAGTATAACCGGATATAAAAGATACCCATTTTACTAAAATACTTGAATAAGTACACGTTACGTTTACAAAATACACTACTGTAATGCGCATTACAAAAATACTATTTTTAGTATTTACTAAAAAAAGCGCATCTATCCCAAAGATTATTCGAGAGATTTTTTTATCTTTCGGCCGAAGAATCCCGGAACGGAAATATTAAAAATATCCACGTTCCCAATAAACCATATACGCCCATGTTTCCAAATTACAAAGACTTTCAGATAGCTGTTTACTACACGCTGGGAAAAGCACTTCCCAAGCATATAGAGGAAGTGCAGACGGAGATCATCGAGAATTTCGATATAAAATACAATTCCCCCATGCTCGCACACCCGTTACTGCGTACCCCCATTTACGAGAAAATCATCCTCCGTATATTAGATACAATGGAAGATTTAAAAGAGATCCGCTTTTCCGACGACCGTACCCATGTCGTCCTTACCGGAAGGGGTAAACATCTCCTGGACGAGTACGAGAATGAAATGAATCAGAGGTTGCCTTTCATCATAAGCCGTAAAAAGTTCAAACGTCACACCCAAGAAGAGTTAGCTAAGGCATACCGGGAACTCAATGAATATCCCGATTAGTTTTTCTCCCAGGATTGAGCGTACGAACTAAAATACTAAAAGTAGTATCTACTATTTTTAGTAGATGTAGTATCAAACGAAACGTTTCTTTAAGGCGATGATCGGGTTTATCATCGCTAAAATATACTGGAGCGTAAAGATGTCGGCCACGGTTTCCACCTCTCCGGCCACCTGTCGGTATAACTTCCGGTACTCCGGCCAACGTTCGGTATCATAGATATTCGCCTCGATATAGGCGTTTATCTGCGGAGTGGTGGCCGTCTGCTCGATTTCCACACCGGAAAGCCTGCGGATCACCTCTATTTTAAGTTTTTTCCCGGTAAACTTCTGTTTCGGCCTTAACCCGTATTGCGGCATTTCCCCCAGGGAGATAAACGGCTCTTTATCCCCCTTTCTCCGGTAAATGAAATATTCCGCTATCATCGTTCGGGGATATTCAAAACGTGATCCACTAACAGGGCTTTGTCCTCCGGATTTGCCTTTATCCAGAACAGCGACCAATTCAAGGCGTTTCCATACTCGTTAATACCGTTTTCCCGGACGGTCTGCCCGGCTGTCGGGGAAATCCCTTTCAGGCATGAAAGCGCATTATTATTGCCAAACATGGCATATCTGTTAAAGGCTTCCAACTCGAAAGGATAAATATCAAACCTTTTCTTTCCCTGGACGACCTGCGCAACAATCCGGCTATCATAGTCCGGATATTTGTCGGGTTCGACCTTAATCCCCAGGTTCTCCAGCAAAGCCCGGTTTATCCGATCGTCCGTCCCCAAATAAAACTGAAAGAAATCCCCGTCATACCCCCTGTATTTGCCTAAAAGATGCGCATACAGTTCCGCATCCACTTTTCCGTAAATACAACTCTTTATAAAATCCTCGTCGATACGGTTTCCTGCTATCGCATTGGAAACAACATCAATAATCTGTATAATCTTCGGTTTGTTCATATTACATTATTTTATCTACAAATATATATCTATCCAATCAAAAAACGCATTATCAGAGCTATGAAAGCGAAACGGAGTGTAGCGGCAAAGCGTTTTTTGGTTCTTTTTGGGGCGAGTGCCAAAAAGAACTCCCCCCGAAAGGCTGTCCCCCTTTCGGGGGATCTTCCTTGTATCATGCCACCTGTTCCGCTTCATCTGCTGCCGTTTCCTCGCTTTCTACGGAGATATTCAGTTTCCCGGCTATCATCTTGACAATTTTCATAGCGTCGGCCAGTACGTTTAAAATGAACTTGGGTTCTTCCCGGATCGCCTTTATCCAGCTTTTCAGATAAGCTGCGTTTTCAGTGCGTATATGTTCGGCTATCCCGAAAAACATTCCTGCCAGGGCTGCGGCGAACTCGGCCGTTAATTCCTCCTTGCCGTATTCCTCTGATCCGAACGGGTGCGCAAGATCCCGGTTCAATCGGGTGGGGTGTCCCGTGGAATGTCCCATTTCATGCAGAAGCGTTTCGTAAAAGCTCTGCATATCGACGAACTGCGAGCGAAGCGGCACTACGATATAATCGGCTAAAGGAGAATAGAAAGCCCTGTCGCCTTGCTGCTCCCGTATCGGGCAAAACCAGCTTTTCGCCTCCAGCATGGCGTCTATTTCGGGGTGCGCCTCTCCGGTTGTCCCGTCGGGCTGCTCTGCCTGTCCCCCTCTGAACTTCTCCCTTAACGCTTCCCATTCTTCCGGCCTCACGTCCGAAAAATTGGTCTGATCCAGGTTAAAGACCGAGTAATATTTATAGGTCGGTATAACGTTGTATTCCTGTTGCTGCTCCCGGCTTAACGCCTTGTATTCCTCAAAGGTTATTTTCTTGCGTGTTTCCTTGTGGTACACGTAGAAAAGGAAGTAATAGACCGGAAACGATTTCGATCCTTTCAGCACGGAGATCCCGGCCTCTTTCGCCTGGTTGAATGTCATAAATACGGGTGTCTGGTACTGGAATTTCTCGCAAAGGAAAAGAAGTAAAAAGGCGTTACCTCCGGCGTACCTGCGTCCTGTGAGGTTCTGCGGAAAGAAATTGCGTGTATTCGCCGCAATGGTGATCCAGGGCTTTTGCCAATTGTCCTCTACCTGCTGGATCTTCTCGATCATCAAATTTGCAAACTGTTGCGCTGCCTTGTCGAAATAATCAGTTTTCATAACTACGTCCCCCGTTCTTTATCCTGGTGGGTGAGCCAGTTCTAAAGGTTGTTATCTCTTTTTCTATACCTCTAATATAGCACTTTTATTTGAGATATGCAAGTATTTAAACAACATTTAACTAACTATTTATCAGATAATTATATGAAAAAGTAGTATTTTAGTATATACTAAATTTAGTATTTACTACCTGATTTTTTCCGATAGTAAACTCCCCACCTCGCACCCTCTCCCCCCCAAAAAACCTTGCGGATGCCTAAGATTCCGATGTTTTTGTATCAAGACAACCTCATTTTGGTTTTTCGGGGCTGTCGGTGTGGTCATCTTGCGTTTACCTTGAGTTCCGAGGGGTTTTTGTCTGCAAAGGTCAAACGGCTTTTTCCATATCCCAAGTTGAGCCGCA
>PPYE01681338.1_pt1 | contig 15517 bp, 9 predicted proteins | sample 1559881 | NCBI WGS metagenome assembly PPYE01 (sample SAMN08240022, study PRJNA423297) | Human gut metagenome, whole genome shotgun sequencing project. | reverse complement strand
TGACATGTACTGGCACTGTAAAGCCTTCATCTTTCAGCAACCCCAAAAATTTTAATTGCCAGCTTGTCATGGTGCAGACCTTGGCAATGTTCATCTGCAAGCGCTGCTCGCTGTCGTCCATGTCTTCAAAATGATTAAACCGTGTAGCCTGAACAAAGGCCTTGGCACTGGCATACACTTCTTTTTCTACGCCATATTCGATTTTCTGACACTGATCGCAGTATAATTCGATCCGTGCATCAGCCTGTGTTTGGAAAATTATCTGGCGAACATGCAGTTCGCTGCCACAGTACTTGCAGCAGCAATGTTTTGCCCGTACTTTTAAGCGTTCAACACGGGGTGATTTTTCTATTGTCATCATCTTCCCCCTCCTTTTTGCCATAGTTTTTGCGAATTCTAAAAGGGTTGCCACACAAACGTTTTTCGCTTGTGCGACAACCCCTTTCTATTTCATTTGCCAATTTTTAAACTCTTAGAACAGAATCTGAGCAAATGGCCATCCCAAGACAATTGCAACAATAAACAACAATGGAACGATTTTAATTGCTGCCTTAGTCATCATATTAGAATCTGCCATTTCTTGCGTCATACAAACTGCAGTGACAGGCGAAGCCGCCGGAGTCATCAATGCAAACTGTGCTAACAGGAAGAGTAAGCAAATCATCCCTGTTGGTTCCATTCCAATCATTTGTGAGAAATTGGACATGAATGGCATAACCAAAACGATAACAATCATGTTGTTGGCAAAGTTTGTCAACAATGCCGCAAAGAACAAAGCAAACACAACAAAGACTAGTGGAGGCAAGGCCATAAATGGCTGGAGCAACATTGCCATTGCTGCCGGAATACCTGTTTCAGAAGTATTCATATAGGTTGCAATGACCATAATGTAACCAACCATGGTAATCTGCCCCCAGTTGTTACTCTTCAACCCTTGCTCAATATCGCATAGTGGTGTACCATCTTCTTTTTTCATCAATGCAATAACGCAAAGAATGCAAAGTGTAATCCCACCAATATTAAACATCGACAAGAATTGAGCCACAGCGCCTAAAGGCAATGCGGAGCAAACACTTAATAGCATGAATGCAATAAATACAAAGAACGCTTTTTTCTGATCTTTAGTTATTTTCTGTGCTTCACCCTGCTGTTTAAAGTCTGCAACCTTAGATACATCTACACGGAAAATTAATTTCATCACTAATACATAGACAGTAACCATGACAATTCCTGCTGGAATCATAAAGGCTAAATATTTAACGAAGTCTAACGGTGTATCTGGGAACATATTATTATATGCCATAATCAACGTTAAGCCTGTCCCCATAAATGGGAACAAAATTTGTCCCATCATAGCTGCATGTGCGATCCCTAAATACATATATATTGGCAGCTTTTCATTCTTCTTTATACCAACTTGTTTGAAAATCTGAGTTGCAAAAGCACAGAAAATGATACCCATAATAATAGGGTTAAATGGCCCCATAATCCAAGCAAACATGAGAATAAACCAAATAGTCAACCATGCCTTACCCTGCATTACTTTATTGGTCAAAAGTTTATTAATCAGCCAATTAAATGCACCAGTATCATTGCAAATACCGATAACTGGCATACAAAAGATCAAGCAGATGATGGTCATGGAACCAATACTTGCTGCATACATCTGGTTCATGCCAATGCTTAACCCAATGCCAACCAAGGCCATGATGCTAGGCCAGAGCATGTCAATAGCAATCCATCCGTAAATAGCGCCAAGAAAACTTCCTAAGATCCCCATCCCAAGCGGCGTAATTCCTGCAAAACCAGGAATAAAACGGAACAAAAAGCATAACGCAAACACGATGATGTAGTGTATAAATGAGACTTTCTTTGGTGCTGCGATACTCATAATATTCTCCCCCCCACTTTCTATATTTCAACTTAAACTTTGAAAGGAAAAATAACGTAATATAATATCCAAATTATCCTGTCACCCTAATAATAGGGCGACAAGATGATTTCTAAAATCAATTAGAGCTCTTCACTCAGGATGCTATAAACTGGAGCCCCTTCACACTGAGCTGGAATTCGCATGCCAAGCAATACTGCTGCAGTTGGTGTAACGTCAACTTCGCGAGGGAAGAGCTGCATTTCGTAACCTTCCTTAATACCAGCACCAGCCGCTACAAAGATTGGCCCAACACTGGTGTCTGCATAACCTTCTGCGGTAGACAAAGATTCACCATGGTCGCGGACGAAGTCTTCATGCACGAAGAAGATAATGTCACCAGAAGTGTATTCACCACCAAGGCCAAGCAAGTTTGCATCTTTCTGATGCAGAGCCAAGGCCACAACACGATGCCCAGTCTTAGGATCTCTGATACCGTACAGATCCGTAATGATCTGCTCTTCAAGCTCGTATTTATCTGCAGGATCAACGATGCCGAAACGATCTCTGCCTTTCAGATTGATGAAGATGCTATTGGAACGCTGCTGAATGGCTCTTGTTTTGCTCCAATCAATTGCTGGAATGTCGTTGCCGTTTTCATCTTTTTCCATAACGGTATAGCCAAGGTCAACCAAGGTCATCGTATTGATTGCATAGTTGTCGCCGAGGCCTGGTTCATAATCTTCCTTAGGGCAAATCAACGAATGGTCAGAGAAGAGAAGAATACTCCAACCTTCATCCAACAGTGGCAAGAATTCGCCAATGTATTCATCAGTCATTTCATAAGTGCCAATTGCGCACTGATAAATGGCTTCTTCAGTGGTTCTTGAGCTATCACGATCTTTCAGCACGCGCATGTAAGTATGGCCCGACATGTCAGGTCCATGGAAATGACTGAATACAACTTCAACGCCTTCTTCGTGGATCATATAGTTGATCGAGTCAGCTTGCCACTTTGCTGCCTGTCTCCACTGTTCCAAATTGCACTTATTCATGACGTCAACGTCACTGTCGCCAATCTGACCTGTTGCGCATGGAGGGCCAAAGTTTGCTTTGATCTTGTCAAAGATCCATTTTGGATACCAAACACGATTGTCATCAGCAGAGAAACCGCCAGAGTACCACATACGTACGTAGGAACCATCTTCTGCAAGGTCAAGCACACGCAAATTACGTACAACGTTTTCTACGCCGCCTGTTCTGGTTGGAATGACATCATAAACATTAGGTGTATAAACATCTTTGTCCAAAATTGCCAATGGTTTTTCTACATTCTTAGCAGCATAAATCGCAATCTTATCATAAACGCCATCTTCATTCTTAAGGATCAAACATGGACGAGGCATTTTACCAAAGAGCTGCAGCCAGGTGAATTCTTTTGCACCTTCAGGAATTTCGATTTCCCATCCTTCTGGTTCCGTAATCGGGCTAAGGGATACATTTGCAGGCCAACGATGCAGGTTGTACATCTGCTGGTCTTCGCCAAACAACATATTTGTTCTGATATCCATTGCCTTGTTCAAAGTATAGCCATTGAAGCCTTCAATGCCTTCTTTGAATTCTTCCCACAATTCATCAACGTGGGACAGATCATTCTTACTCTTCGTATAGGAAGAATAATCCGGTTTTAAGCCCAGCAGTTCTTCTGGATCCCCAGAGAAGCCATCGGTATGCCCTGTTGCACTTCTGTAGAACTTAGGTTCCGATGCTTTCGTGCTTGCTACCATAAAACCTTCCCAGTCACGTGTTGCATAACCAAAGCCTAATGCGCCAGGAGTCGTACCATCAACGACGTAGAGATTTTCGCTGTCGCTGGATGGTGGCCATGCAGAGCCTGGCCAGTGCCATACCAACGTCTTTTTGCCAGCTTCAGCAGTAACATTCCAGAGTTGTTCTGCATGGCAATATTTGGAATAAATACCAGCGAAGTTAACATCCAGTTCGCCCTTCATACCAATGTTAAAGTCTTCAATGCCATGCGTCATTGGATAAGCACCGGTTGCAAGCGTTGTCCACATTGGAGGGGTGATGGTAGGCACGCCGCCAAGTAATCTTAAATCATGACGTGCCGACCCTTTTTCGATCAATTTTTTCAGGTTAGGCATATGTCCTTCGTCCACCATTTTTCTGGAGAATTTAGGATCCATCCCGTCAATACCAAGCAAAATCACTTTGTCCGATAAGCCTTTATTACGTAGCATATTATTCACTCCTCTCTAAATGTATATATTTGTGAGCTGCCGCCTAATTACAGCAGCTCACTATGCGCTCTTCTTCATTCAATAATCTGATATACAGGAGCACCTTCACACTGCTCTGGCATTCTCAGGCCCATAATGGTTGCGATGGTTGGTGTGACATCAACTTGACGGATGACGCGATCGGTATAGTAGCCTTTCTTGATGCCAGGGCCTGTTGCAATGAAGATTGGGCCTGCGGAGGTATCGCATTCGCCAAGGGAGGTCGCCATGCTGTCGTCGTGATCGTGTTCATAGCCTTCTGCCATGCAATAGATGATATCGCCGGATTCTGGATATCCCTGGCCGGCCTTGGAGTATGGACCGCCGAGGCCAAGTGGGAGCGCATCTTTGGCTCGCAGTGCCCAAGCGATGATGCGTTTGCCGCTTTCTTTGTCTCTAAGCCCGTAGAGATCGGTGATAATCTGTTCTTCCAGTTCGTACTTATCAGCTGGATCGACGAGGCCATCGATGATCTCGTCGCCAACTTTATGCTGGTTGCGGCCTTTGATGTTCAGATAGATCATCATTTCGCGGTTTGCTACGGCTCTGGTCTTGGTCCAGTCTACGCGTTTTTTCTTCTTGCCGGTTTCTGGATTAACCTGAAGCACGGTGTAGCCGAGTTCTTCCATGATCTGAACGTTCATGCCGGTATCACCGAGTCCGCGCAGGCCATACTTAGGGCAAACCTGTGCGTGGTCGGATACAACCATGAGGGTCCAGCCTTCATCAAGGAAGTGCATGAACTTACCAAGATAATCATCGGTTTGCTTATAAATGGCTTGCATGATAAACTCATACTGATCAGGGGTAACGTTTTCTGTTCCTTTAGCCAGGTCACGGATGAACATATGTTTCTGAAGGTCTGGTGCATGGAAGTGTGAGAAGACAACTTCGTAACCATCATTTTCCATGAGATAGTTCAATGCGTCTGCCTGGAAATCAGCAACATGCTGCCAGCACTGATGCATACAATCGTAGATCAGTTCAAAATCACCAAAGCCGAGGGTGGAACATGGAGATGGGTAACCAACATTATCCACCACTTCTTTATAAAGGCTCTTTGGCGACCACATCATGTCTGCGCCAATGTTCATGGAAGCGGAAACCCACATTCTGACCTTGGAGCCATCTTCAGCGATCTCGAGCACACGCATATCACGGGAGGCTTTGATCATGTCATCGTCCTTGACGCAGTCATCAATGATATCGCGCACATACTCGCGGTTTTTCATGGTGACCATCGGTTCTGCGCTCTTCTTATTTTTATAGATAGCAACATGATCGTAGACGCCTTTTTCATTCTTGAGAAGCAACACTGGTCGTCTGATCAGACCGCCAGAGAGCAGGATGTAGAATTCTTTTGCACCTTCTGGTACATCGATATGCCATTTTTCAGCTGGCTTGAGGGAAGAATAAGCGACGTCTGCAGGAATTGCATTCGAGCCGCCCTGGCCATCTTTCCATGGATCCATGATATAGAGGCGGAAACCATCATCCATCTTTCTCTGCATCAAACCTGCCATCCCGGTGTTTTTCTTCTTTGGTTTTTCATCGCCGAGGCCGGTTACAACGCAAGGAACTTTTGCATCAGAAGTCATCGCGCCGGAACGATAAGCGATGGTTTCATTTTCTTCGTTAGCGATGACAATGAATTCTACATCGACCTGTGCAGAGCTCATGTTGACACCACCAGGGGATGTCCCATCGACGACGTGAAGATTCGGGCTATCGGAAGATGGTGGCCATGCGCTGCCTGGCCAGTGCCATACGAGGGTTTTCTTACCAGCTTCTGCAGTAACGTTCCACATCTGTTCTGCGTGGCAATGTTCGGAGCTGAAGTTCAGATTGACCATATCCAGATCGCCACCCTGACGATAGAATGCTGTGATACCATGGGTGGATGGATAAGCACCGGTTGCAAGAGTTGTCCACTGTGGTGGAGTAACAGTTGGCAGTGCACCAAGGAGCGTCAGGTCTTCACGGCACGCGCCCATTTCGATCAATTTTTTAACGTTTGGCATGATGCCCATGTCAACGTATTTTCTCGTCAGTCGTGGGTCCATGGCATCTACGCCAAGAACGGCAACTTTTTCTGCTTTTGCCATTTGTTGTTCCTCCTTCAGAAATTCATAAATTAAATTGATTGCATCGTTTTTCTGTACTTATATTTTAACCAATCATCCGCTGAATATACAAACAGTTATATCTTGTTCTTTTCAAAGCAGGGTTACAAAGAAATTTTGTGTGGGGTTTTCAAAATCTATATTTACATTATCCTCAGATTCACCTATCTTTATGATTACAAGGAGGGTTTTCGATGCGTCTTGATCAGTTACGCTATCTCAGCGATCTTCAATACTCACATTCCATTTCAAAAACAGCCAAACGATACTTTATTTCTCAGCAATCTCTGTCTAACAATATCCAGCAGCTCGAAAAGGAACTTGAGGTGATCCTGTTGGAGCGCTCGCCATTCGGCGTCGCTCTCACCAAAGAAGCGGAAGCGCTTCTGCGAATCAGCGATCCATTTCTACAACAATATGATGATCTGAAAAACGATTTCGCAATCCAGCAGCAAAAAACGGAACAGAAAAAGCGTCTCAAAATTTACAGCTCTTCCGTTCTCTTTACGAACTTACTGCCAGAAGCGATCGCGATCTTCCAGAAATCCTATCCACACATCCGCATATCTCTGAAGGAAAGAACATACAAACAGGTTTTTCCGGATATCATCGAGCAAAAATGTGATCTGGCATTTCTTAGCATCAATGATCACTTCTTTTTCGAACAACTGGAAAAATACTGTGACAACTCTTTTCATCACCATGTTCTTCTGAACGATCGTCTCGTCGCCTGTGTGTCCGCACACTCGCCACTGGCTAAAAAAGAAATCATCGAGCAAGAAGACATCATCCAGCGCTCATTCACCTATCTTGATTTTGTGCCGCTGAAAAGCGAAAGCGACTATCATCCAAACATCGCGCTCTACACCTCAGACAACGTTGAATTCCATCGCCGGGCATTGAAAGAGATGGACGTGATCTCGTTGATGCCACGATATGTCTACACCTACATGTTCGGCGGAAAAAACTTTGTATCAAAGTATCTTGAAGGTGCCAAACAAATCATCTATCATGCAGCAATCTATCCGGACAATCCACCAAACCCAGTCACAAAGGAACTGGTAGATATCATTGCTTCACTCCTGTAAGTAAAAAAGACACTGTGTCCAATGACGGCGCAGTGTCTTTTTCTATGTCAGGATATGATCTTTTCTATTTCGTCAGGATTTGGCGCTGTTTTCAACACCGCCGGAAGCTTAATGCCACAGGCGCCGCGCGCTTTTGTCAGTCGCTTGTCAAACTCATGCTTTTTGTATGCCTTTTTCATGACACAGATCCCAGCGCTTTCAAATTGCCATAATGACCGTGTCTGTTCGTCCAACATTTCTTTAATCGCTGGATAATCTACATCGTCAAGACTTTGCACCACATAATACAAACGCCCAACTTCCAGGAACACCTGCACAATGTCAAAATTGATCTTCGTTTTCTTTTCTATGCTGTGTACAAGGTCGGAGAACTGATAGCCATAAATTTTCTGGTCACCAAGATTGACAAATTCTGTACTTTTCCCGCAAAAGACAAGGTTCGGTGTCTGACCGGTAAATCCATCTATTCGCACAATGTCGAGCATATTGTAACGATAAAGCCCTGAGTAGGTCGTGATGATAAGCTCGTACGCCTCACCATCCTCGACTTCCCACAAACACAGCGGTTCAGCATTTCCCTGCAGGGGACGAAATTCGTAAAACACAGAGAATACTGCTGCTGCGCCCGACGCTGTGGCGAGTTTAGTTGGGATGTTGAGCTTTCCTTCGCTGGCGCCGTACCCCATTTCAAAACATTTTGTGGTCGCAGGCATGCGCCGCAGCACCTCGCGCGCATCTCTGCCCACGGATCCAGACAGCCATCCGCTGGCCATCTGACAATTTGGCCAGAGCATTAACAAATCCTCTGGCTCATTGATCAAATGGCCCTGAGTGTCGAGCAACGCCTGCAGCTCCTGGGCACGCGCCTCATTCGCGTGAAACACGTCGGCCAGTTTTCTCTGCAACACGGGATCCTGCACGATAGAAAAAGCCCCCATGCGAATATCCTCCACCATCTGCTGCTCATTTTGCTCAATCTGATCCAGCACGCGTCCAAACGCGTAGAGATTGTTGCAGAAAACTTTGCTCAGCCGTTTTTCCGCCAGAGCAAAAACAGCAACCATATACTCACGATCCTGCGGAGAAATATCCGAGATTTCCCAAAACTGTGTAGAAATGATGTTCATTGTCCCGGTCTTTTTTCGCAGATTTCTCGCGGTTTGCCCCGAAGCGCGCATGATCGGTTTTCCATCTGGACTATCGCCCAACTGCAGATAATTTGAGATCGTAAGATTTTTTGCTTCCATATCTCGTGTCACTGGCAGCAGCGTGCCCATGTACATTCCGCGTACAGCCATAACCAAGAGCTTCGCTGCATTTCCTGCGGCACTTTCCATGAAAAGTTTGATCTTTCCTGTACTACCAGTCGTCGCCACATACAGTTTGGTATCTGCCTGATAGAGCTGATGCGCTGAACCATTCATTTCTGCCTCAATATATGGCAGATAATCAGTATACGTCGAGACAGGCACCTGCACACGCCAGGAATCCAGATCGCAAGCCCTAGTAAATCCATGATCTTTCGCATATTTACTATCTTCAGCGCGTTGGCAGATTTCGCGCAGCAATGCCTTCTGTAAAATTTCGCAATCATCGAAGAGCGCTTCCTTTTCCCAGTACAGATCATCTCTTGACAAGCGAAGCAATCTTTCCGGAATAGTCAGCTCCGAAAGCCCTTGCTCAGATTCTTCAAGCACTTGTTGATAAAGAAGCATGTTTCGAGCTCCTTTCCTTCCATTTATCTTGTGCCACATAAATATACTCAATATATTGCGTGTCTGGCAGCCATTTTGCGATCATCGGCAACTTGATGCACTGAATGGTTCTGCCATTATTCATCAGATCTTGATAGAGCATCATGCGATACGCCTTATCAACCCAGTAGATCGCGTCAAGAATAATCTTTTTCGAAGTTGCCAACACTTCGATCATCTGGCTGACCTGCTGCAAATCTTTTTGCTTTTCTTCAGTTTGAAAAATAAGTGTCAGTTTTCCTGCACTCTCTTTGACCTGATAAAAATCGATGTTAATCTGTAGCATCTTTTCAACATCTGCAACAAAATCGCTGAATTCATAGCCATAGAACATGCGGTCTTTCAATTTCAGGCTTTCTGAGGAACGACAGCAAAACTCGACATTTGCTGTCGTTCCTGTGAACCCATGAATGCGCACGATATCATGGAGATTGTAACGATACAGTCCCGAGTATGTAGAAATGACCAGCTCATAATACTCACCATCTTTTACTTCAGCCATCGTCAGCAGTTCACCACCCTGTAACGGAAGAAATTCAAAATAGCAGGAATAAACCGCCAACGGCCCATACTTTGCATTATAAGAAAGCGGCAGATTGATCATGGCTTCGCTACACCCATAGCTTTCAGATACATAACGCATGTCGGCAGGCAATCTACGAATCACATCCTTCGAATAATCGCCCACACTGCCTGCCAACCACGCACCTGTGAAAACGAAATTCGGCCAAACCGCTGATGGTATAAGCGCGCCATCTTTTGTCAGGATTGACTGAAGTTCGTCGGCGCGCGCTTCATCTGCAATGAAACCAGCTTCTAATATCGCACGATCACGCTCTTTTAATGGCACGCTCATGACACCCTCGCGAATGTCCTGAATCATTCTTTCTGCATGTTGATCAATCCGGTCAAGCAACACGCCAAAATAAGCGAGATTGTTGCAAAACAGCATGTTAAACTCACGTTCTTTAAGCACATAAAGCGCTGTCAGATAATCGCGCGCATCGTTCGTCATCTCTGCTTCCAGAAATTCATACGGAAATACATACAGATCCGGCGTATTTTCCCAGAGTTCCTTAGCAGCCTGTCCCGAAGTCCGACGCACCGCTTTTCCGTTTGGCGCATTTTCGAGCGGCGAACAATTTGTTACCGCCAGCATTTTCACATCTGGCTGTGTCATTTCTGGCTCCAACTTCATCAGATTCATATTCCAGATATTGATACTCAACTGCCGCGCCAAAGAACCAAGTCGTGTTTCAATATAATATTTTCCCTGATGTTTTCTGCCCGTAGATAATAAATAGTGATCCGTTTCCTGACAGGTGATCTGACTTCTGTCTACTTTAAGGTTATCTTGAATATATGGATAATAGTCGCCATACTCAGAAATCGGAACCACAGCACGAAAGTCTTGAATAGAATCAATCGCTAAAAATCCATGATCAACAGCGTATTTGCTGCCCTTTGACAATGCAATAATATCTTTCAAAACAGCTTCCTGAATTGCCTGCCCCTCTTCAAAAAGAGGATCAAACCCTTCTTGATAATATGCAAAAATTTTTTCTGCTATTATTTCCGGAACATATTTATTTTCATACATACAAGAATTCCCCTTATATTAAGCCATTTTATATTATCATTCTCTTAATTTATTTTAAAATAAAAACGCTGAAATCAACAACAAAACATTTATCCAAATCATTCACGCATAACAAAAAAATCTTGTAACAGCAATAAGTACACGCTTCTATTCTGTGAATATTGTCTCTTGCACGTTAAATTTGATATACTAATCTTACTTTACCAAATCAGGAGGTGGCACTATGACAACCATCGGCATCGTGGCGGAATGGAATCCGTTTCATAATGGACACCAGCGATTGGTGAATCAGATCCGTGCAGATCGTCCAGAGGCGGTCATTGTTTCTGTGATGAGCGGGGCTTTTTGTCAGCGCGGCGAGGTCAGCTGCTTTGACAAATGGCTGCGGGCAGAGATGGCGCTGGCGGCTGGGGTGGATGTGGTTTTGGAGTTGCCACAGGTGTACGCGACGGCGAGCCTGGAAGGATTCGCGCGCGGTGGCGTGGCGACTCTGCTGGCTTTTGCGCCGCTGGATGGGCTTTACTGTGGCAGCGAGTCGGGAGATCTCGCAGCGCTCACCGCTCAGGCAGATTATCTGCGCGCGCACCAGCGAGAATTCGATCTGGCGATGCGTACTGCTGGCGAAAACGGCATGAACTATGCCCAGGCATCGCAGGAATTTCTGCGCGCGGCTGGCTTCTGCTCCGACAAAAACACGCCGAACGACCGCCTGGCGCTGTGGTACCGCATGAGCCTGCCGCGAGAGATTCCGATGCAGCTGGTGCAGCGCAGCGTGGCCCACGATGCCAGCGAAGCTGCTGCGCAAACGATGAGCGCTTCAGCGATCCGCTCACATCTACCGGATCGACTCAACGACATCGCCAACTATCTGCCACAGTCAAGTCTTGCGATCATGCGCTGCGCGCTGGCGAATGGCTGGCGACCGGCGAACGAAGAAAAACTGCTCACTGCGCTGCAGGTGCTCTGTGCTTCGCTTGAGCCGGAAGATCTCGCGAAACGTCTGACCATTCGCGACGGCTGGGCGCCGCGGCTGCTTGCCGCTGTGCGTGCAGCAGAAAGCTACGACGATCTCATCACCCGCGCGCAAACGCGTCACTACAGCCGCAGCCGCGTGCGCCGTCTGCTCCTCGCGCTGCTCTCGCCGCTACCACCTGCGCCAGCATCGCCGCCCTACGTGCGACTGCTCGGCGCCTCACCGCGCGGCCGCGCACTGCTCAAAAATCGTACCAACGGCGTCCCGCTGATCGTCAACGTCGGTCGCGACCAGTACCAGCTCGCACCGGAAGATCGCGCGCTGCTCCTGGCCGATATCCACCGCCAAACCCTCGCCGATATCCTCTGCGAAAAACGCTCAGCCCGCGATTACTACGAACCTCCGCGCTTTATCCGTTCGTAACGCAACAACGCCTGTGCCGATCAATGGCACAGGCGTTGTTTTCTATTTGTGATCATCCTTCCAGCGCTGTCTTCATCTCGCGCACGAGGCTGGCGGTGTATGGTGCGGCGTCTTTGCTGTGCGCGGCGATGCTGCGGACGAACGCTGTTTCGACGAAAACGCCGTCGGCCAGCGCTGCTGCCTGGCGAAGGTCGTCGCTCTCTGGCGCTGCGAGAGCGAGGATGCACGGCAGCTTGGTGTGCGCGCGCTGTCGCGATGAGCGCTGCCGGATCATCGCCGGGGATGACGTAGAGGAATCCTTCGGCGTCGCTGGCGATCTTCGCAATGCGTTCTTCGGAAGCGGGCGCGATCTGCGAGATCAGCGCAACGCCGTTTTCGCGGCAGAGCGGCAAGAATTCTTCTTTTTCCTCGTAAGGAAGGTCGCAGACGATGAGCCCGTCGACGCCGATCGCGCTGCAGGTGCGGATGAAGGCTTCTGCGCCGATCCCATCCTTTCCTTTATAAGAGAAGATCACGTTGGCGTAGGTCATGAAAACGAACGGCACGCTCACATCGCTGCGCAGTTCCCGCACGAGATCAAAAACGCCGTCGGTCGATACGCCGGCTGCGAAAGCGCGCAGGTTTGCTTCCTGCACGAGTGGCCCTTCGGCGGTCGGATCGGAAAACGGAATGCCCAGGATCACGGCGCCAGCGCCAGCTGCGCTCATTGCGCGTACGATGGCGGCTGTGGTCTCAAGATCTGGATCGCCACAGGTGATAAATGGCAGCAGGGCTTTGCCGTCTGCAAATGCATGTTCAAGCTTATTCATGGATATCCTCTCCTCTGTATCGTGCGATGGCCGCGCAATCTTTGTCGCCGCGACCGGAAACGGTGATAATGATGATCTGCTCCGGAGACATCGTCGGCGCCAGCTTGCGCGCATGGGCAACGGCGTGTGCCGATTCGATGGCTGGGATGATGCCTTCCATCCGCGCCAGATATTCAAAAGCGTCGACGGCTTCGTCGTCGGTGACTGGCACATACTCGGCGCGGCCGCTGTCGTAGAGCGCAGCGTGCTCCGGCCCAACGCCTGGATAATCGAGACCGGCGGAGATCGAATAAACTGGCGCGATCTGGCCATCGTCGTTCTGGCAGAAATAGGATTTCATGCCGTGGAAAATGCCGACGCGCCCGGTGTTGACGCTGGCTGCTGTCTCGGAAGTATCAATGCCGCGACCAGCCGCTTCACAGCCGATCAGGCGCACGCCCTCGTCGCCGATGAAATGATAGAATGTGCCGATGGCATTGGAGCCACCGCCCACACAGGCCAGCACAGCAGCCGGCAGCCGGCCCTCTTTCTCGAGGATCTGAGCGCGGATCTCCTCAGAGATCACAGCCTGAAAATCGCGCACCATTACTGGGAACGGATGCGGACCGACGGCGGAGCCGAGACAATAATGGCTCGCTTCCAGATCTTCGCCCCATGCGCGCATCGCTTCGTTGACGGCGTCCTTGAGCGTCGCTGTGCCGCTTTCAACCGCCACAACCTCTGCGCCCAAAAGGCGCATGCGATAAACGTTCAGCGCCTGGCGCTCGGTGTCTTCCTTGCCCATGTAGACAACGCAGTCCATGCCCATGAGCGCTGCAGCGGTCGCCGTCGCCACGCCGTGCTGACCAGCGCCAGTCTCAGCGATGAGCCGCGTTTTGCCCATCTTTTTCGCGAGCAGCGCCTGTCCGAGCACGTTGTTGATCTTATGCGCGCCGGTGTGGTTGAGATCCTCGCGCTTGAGATAGATCTTCGCGCCGCCAAGATCGCGCGTCATTTTTTCTGCGAAATACAGCCGCGATGGTCGGCCGGCGTAATCATTGAACAGCGCAGCCAGCTCTGCCTTGAATTCTGGATCGTTTTTGTAATGGTCGTAAGCAGCCGAAACTTCTTCGAGCGCGCCCATCAGCGCCTCTGGTACATACTGGCCGCCGTGGATGCCAAAGCGTCCGTTTGGGTTGGTCATTGTAATCTCTCCTTTGTGGTTCTTCTGCACATCTGCCAACGGCCAATAAAAAAGCCCTCGACAGAAAACAACATCTGTCAAGGACGAATAGTCTTTATCCGCGGTGCCACCTTGAATTCGCGCCACTTGTGCGCGCCCTTAGCGAGGTACCATCATACCCCCGGCAACTGACGTATGCCCACACGTTGCAGAATACTCTGCGCGAATGCTCCCGCGCATTTGACTGCACCCTCAGCGGTCCATTTGACGACTTGTTTCTCCCCCGACTCTCAGCAACACGGGTTCTCTGTACAGGCATGATCGCCGTTATCTCCGCTTCAACGGTTTGGTGTTATGTGATTGCGCTTACTATAGCATGGATGCAACCCTCTGTCAACTATTAATTTCGATTTTTCGCAAACTCCTCTCATGCTCCCACTGTGCTCCGCTCATTCACAGTCCTGCCGAAAGCTTTCGTAGAAGGCTTCAATCTGCGCCTGCTGACTGCTCATACCCCTGTCTTCCAGACGCCCGGTGAGGGCAGTCATGCGCTTGTAATCTTTCGGGATGATTTTCTTGAACCGCGGCAGCCAGGCATCGAAATCTTCCAAAATGCGCTGCGCCAGGGCCGACCCTGTGGCAGCAGCATGTTCTTCGATCAGGCCGCGCAGCTCGGCGATGTCAAATGTGCTTTCCGGTTTTTCAATGAGAACCATCTCTTTGTTAAGATGACGATAGAGACGGCTCTGGCTGTCGAGGACGTAGGCCACGCCACCACTCATGCCAGCTGCAAAGTTTTTCCCAGTCTCCCCAAGGACAACGACACGCCCCCCGGTCATATACTCACAACCGTGCTCGCCGACACCTTCCACCACTGCCCAGGCACCAGAATTGCGCACAGCAAAACGCTCTCCTGCCTGGCCACAGATGAACACTTTACCGCCAGTCGCGCCATAGAGGGCGACGTTGCCGCAGATGATGTTGTCTTCGGCAGCATAACCAGCATCGGCCGGCGGACGCAGGATGAGTTTGCCGCCAGAGAGGCCTTTGCCGAAATAGTCGTTGCTGTCACCGCTGAGCGTCAGTGTCAGACCGGCTGGAATAAAGGCCCCGAAACTCTGGCCACCGCTGCCTGTGCAATGTACAGTGATGGTATCTTCCGAAAGTCCCTGGCTGTGGGCGCGGGTGATGGCAGCGCCGAGAAGGGTGCCAAAAGCACGATCGCGATTGCCCACGCGGACGCTGCACTCGGCTTTGCGGCCGCTGATGATGGCTGTTTTAAAACGTTTCAGGAGCACGCGCGCGTCAAGCGTCTGCTCGAGGTGGAAGTTGTAGGCTTTGGCCGGATCAAAGATGACATTGCCACCGGCAGCCAGAAGCGGGCTGAGATCCACCCGTGCGGCAGCAGTATCGGC
>PPYE01483393.1_pt1 | contig 15517 bp, 12 predicted proteins | sample 1559881 | NCBI WGS metagenome assembly PPYE01 (sample SAMN08240022, study PRJNA423297) | Human gut metagenome, whole genome shotgun sequencing project. | reverse complement strand
ATAGCGGCCGATGCTCACGGTATGCGTGCCGCAGACTTCCATAAGGTTGATGGTGCGGTCGCCGACAAGCTCATGAATGCGATCGATGAGCTCCCGGGCCAGCTTGGGGTCGCGAAATGCCGAAAAGTCGATACCGGAGCGAGCCGGCTGTCCGGCCGCCACTAGTAAGCCTCCGCCGGGTTGGTGGCCAGCTGGTCTTCTTCGACCAGTTCGGTCATGGTGTTGACCAGGTCGAGCGTCTCCTGCGCCTCCTGCTCGTCGACAATCTGAATGCCAAAGCCGGCGTGTACGAGAACATAGTCGCCCACCTGTGCCGTCGGCACAAGTCGCAGCGATACGGGGCGCTCGATGCCCATCATGTCGACGATCGCCTTTAGGTCGTCGTCGCGTTTGACCACTTTACCGGGAACGGCAAGGCACATAATGTTTCCCTTTTATACGCTTTGCGCTGGATGGGCGCTTAATAATCCATCAGTTGATGGTAGCGCTCGCGGGGGTTGCGGGCAAACGCGTTACACCTGTGAGACGGCGGCGCATGGGCTGGCCAAGCAGCCTACCGCGATGCGATCTGCGTGAGGCGAGCGCGGGCGACCGCCGCCTGGCCGTAGGCGATGCAGCCGTCGTTGACGGGCACGGTGTGGGGAACCAAGACGGCAAGACCGGCGTCTTTGAGCTCGCGCGTGAGGAGCCGAAGCAAAAGTCGGTTCATGAACACGCCGCCCGAGAGCGCGACGATGTCGATGCCTTCGCGAGCGCAGATTTCGCTTGCGATACGTGCCGATGCGCGTGCAATGGCGATATGGAAGTCGAGCGCGAGCTTGTCGGCCGGCACACCGGCCTCGATTCCACTCAAAAGCGCCTCAAAAAGCGGTTTGGGATCCAAAATGAGGGGGTTGTCCGAGGCCGCCTGGACAGTTAGTTCAGATACGTATTTTTGTGATGGGCTCTGGGTGGCAAAAGCCGTCTGCGAACACCCCAAATGGGTCGTTTTTGGGTGTTCGGCAGACATATTCGCCGCAAACGGCGTGTCTGGAGAGCCCTTTTTGGCCAAATTCGAGCCAAAAATGCCGGATAGGGGGTTTGTAGTTAATACGTATCTGAACAAACTGTCCAGCGATGTTGAGGCGGATGCGGATACACCCGCTTGATTGTCAGTGAAATGGCTGTTTTCGTCGTTGAGAGCGCGCCAAGCGGCGGCCTCGAGCTCGATGGCGGGTTCGCCCTCGTAGGTTGCGGTGCCGCAGATGCCCAGGATCGCGGCCGCAGCGTCGAACAAGCGGCCCATGCTGCTCGTGCGCGGGCTGTTGATATTCCGTTCGATCATCGTAGCCGTGATACTGCGCGTTTGCTCGTCGAGGCTGTCCAAAAGCCGAGCGGCGCCTGGGTGCTCGAGCAGGCCGAGCTCGCTCAGCAGGGCAAAGGCGTTGCGGCGGGCGTCGCGCACAGATGCGGCGCCACCGGGGAGTGCCCAGGTACGCAGGTGCGCGGTGCGCTCAAAATCGGCGAGGCCGGCGACAAGAAACTCACCGCCCCAAATGGTTCCGTCGGTGCCAGCGCCCGTTCCATCGAAGGCGATGCCAAGTACGCGCGCATTGGGTGCAAGCTGTCCTGTGGCGATAGCCTCAGCCATCACGCTCGCGATATGCGCATGATGGTGCTGGACTTCGATAAGCGGCAGATTGCGCTCGCGCGCCTGTTCGCGTGCCCACTGACTCGATAGGTAGCTGGGGTGCAAGTCGCAGGCCAGCGCGACGGGCGCTAGGTCAAAAAGGTCTTCCAGTCGCGTGCGTGCCGCATTCCACGCATCGAAAGTCGCACCGTTTTCGACATCGCCGATATGCTGCGACACAAAACAGGCCGACGTTCCATTCGCGTCTTCGCGCGTGAGTGCGATCGTGGCCTTTTGCTGCGGGCCGCAGGCGAGCACACAGGGCGCGGCGCTGGCGAGTGCCGGCAGCGGCAACGGCTGCGGGGCGTACCCGCGAGCGCGGCGCACGGGCATAACGACCCCGTCGACCACACGTACCACGGAGTCGTCGTAGCGCGAGAGGATCGCGCGGTCATTGCCGAGCAGCGCGTCGGCGATGCCGGCGGCAACGAGATGCTCCCAGGCAAGATCGTCATCGGTCTCGATGGGCTCTTCGCTCAAGTTTCCGCTGGTCATAACCAGCGCGTGCATGCCATGCGTTTCTGCCGCGGCAAGCAGCAGATGCTGAAGCGGGGTATAGGGGAGCATGACGCCGAGCTCGGGCAGATCGTGCGCAACGGACGGCGCAAGTGCGAGAGCATCGAAGGAATCTCCCATGCCAACACCACGCCAGCGCAGCAGCACGATGGGGCGGATGCTGCCGGCCAGCAAGTCGCGCTCGGCGTCGTTGACACGGCACAGGCGCTCGGCATCGGTAAGGTCGCGCACCATAACGGCAAGCGGCTTGTTGCTGCGGCGCTTGTGACGGCGCAGCTCGGCCACCGCCTGCTCGTTGGCAGCGTCACAGGATAGATGGAATCCGCCCAGGCCCTTGATGGCGACGATGCCACCGCTGGCCAGCAGCTCAACGCAGCGCTCGATGATAGCGTCGCTGGCCTCGCGTGTGGTGCCGACGGCCGGTGTCGCGGACGAATTCCCGCACGCATCGCCGTTCACAGCCTCGCGCCACGTAATATGCGGCCCGCAATCAAAGCAGGCATCGGGCTGCGCGTGAAAACGCCGGTCGAGTGGGTCGGCATACTCCGCGGCGCAGGAGGGGCACATGGGAAAACAATCCATCGAGGTGGCCGCTCGGTCATAGGGCAGCGAGCGAATGATGGTAAAGCGCGGTCCGCAATTGGTGCAGTTGATAAAAGGGTAGTGATAGCGCCGATCGGCGGGGTCGAACAACTCGCGCAGACAATCATCGCAGGTGGCGATATCGGGTGAGACGAGCGTGGTGTGCGCGGTCTGATCCTGCGATGCCACAATGCGAAAACCCTGTTCATTGGCGGCATCCCAACCGTTGGCTGCCAAGCCCACAACCTCGACATGCTCTACGCGGGCTGCCGCAGGCGCATGCTCAGAAAGCGCGGCAACAAAAGCATCGAGCGCCTCGGCGCAAGCATGCGCCTCGACATGCACGCCGTCGCCTGCGTTGAGCACCCAGCCGCAGATGCCATGCGCCATGGCCTCGCGATACACAAACGGCCGCATGCCAACGCCCTGCACAATGCCCGTCACATGAATATGCACATGCCGCATGCGGCTCTCCCTCATCAAAACCGACCAAAAAGGGACAGGTTTATTTTGGTAGGTAAAACATCTAAACCTGCCAAAATAAACCTGTCCCTTTTTGGCAGGTGCGCTGCGGGAAATCCCGCTACAGTCCTAGGCTTTGTCCGGTGGCAGCGCAGGTGAGCTCACCGTGCTTAACACCGCGCAGTCCCAGCAGACGGTCGGCCAGCTCGTAGACGCGCTCGCCGCGGCCCTTAAGCGCCAGAATCTCCAGACAGTTGTGGTGGTCCAGATGCACGTGCAGGGTCGAGACGATCTCGTCGGTGTAGTCGTGCTGCACCTCGTCCAGGCGGCGTGTCAGATCGCCGGTGTGGTGGTCGTAGATCATGGTGAGCGATCCGATGACCTGCTCGTCGGGCGTGCGCATCTGCTCCTTGGCGATCGAGGCGCGAATCAGGTCGCGCACGGCCTCGGAGCGGTTGGCCACGTCACCGCGGCGCGCGATCTGCTCGTCAAAGCGGCGCAGCAGGTCGTCGGGCGCGGTGACCGAAAAGCGGACCAGCTCGGAGCTAGAGCCGGCGCAACGGCAGCCCACCTGGTCGGCCGGACCGTGCGTATGATCGCAGCCGTGCTCGTGCTCGGTCACGCTACACCAGCTTCACGGAGCCGACGGAGTTGTGGTCGGCCTCGATGGCGTCCTCGTAGCCCTCGAGCGCGTCATGGGCCTCGTGCAACGCGGCCATGGCGGTCTCGAGCTTGGCGCCAATACGTTCCATGTCAAAGTTCTCGGTCGCATGCAGCAGCTGATGGCTCCACTCGTGAGCGAGCTCGATGGTGTCGTCGACCTGCTTGACGCTCATGGCAAGCTGGCTCATGTTCATTCCAACGTCATGCATGGGAATCTCCTTTTGTACGGGGCAATCCAGTGGTTCAGATTCTACTACGGAGGGCTCCCGCGCCCGCCGTTGTATGCCAGTTGTCCTACGGTGCCAGTGAAGCTAGCGGTGCGACTACGACACCGTCTTCCCGTCGGTAGGCAGTTGCGGTTCCAGTGAGAACGAGCAAGAAGGACGCTTCGCCTTGGTGGGCCGCATCGATTTTCGATGCGAGTTTCTTGAGATTGGCGGCTGCGGCGTCTATGGGCTTTGAGCCAAGCTTGATCTCAACCAGAGCGTACCTGCCGTCATCCAGTACGAGTACGGCATCGGCTTCAAGGTCGGTTTTGTCCCGATAGTGGTAAACCTTGCCGCCGAGCAGATCCATATAGGTGCGCAGGTCCCTAATGCACATCGATTCAAACAGAAGCCCAAATGTTTCAAAATCTTCCAGGAGCTTTTGAGGCGTTGCCCCCAGGGCGGCAGCCGCAAGAGACGGGTCACAGAAATGGCGCGTTGGACTCGTTCGCACAGCGGTTTTGGAGCGAAGCCGTGGCGCCCATGCCTCGAGATCTTCAAAAACACAGGCGCGCGTCAAGGCGTCAACGTATTCAGAAACGGTGTCTCTTGAGGGCGGCTCCCCTTGCATATCAGTCGCAATGGTCGATAACGATGCTTCTGATGAAACGTTGCGTGCATAGCTACGAACAATTTGAGCCATCCAGGTTTTATTGCGGCGCACTCCATCGATCTCATCGATATCGGTATCGAGCAGCTCTTCGATATAGTTGCTTGCCATTGCAAGCGCAGCGTCCTGGCTGCTTTCGGTTACGGATTCCGGCCATCCGCCCCTGCAAAGGGCATGGGCGATGCGTTCGATATCAAAATCGACGAGGTCGGCCACGTCCGCGTGGCCGTCGAAAAGGGATGCAAGCGAGACCGACCCAGTGGATTCTTGCGATTCGAACAGCGACATGGGGCGCATGTTCATGCGCGCGATCCGTCCAACACCGGAATGAGCTGGCATCTCACTTTTCCGTGGCGTGGCGGAGCCGGTTAGGATAAATTGCCCTCGTCCGTGTTCCTGGTCGACGGCAAAACGGACAGCATCCCATAGTTGTGGTGCCATCTGCCATTCGTCGATTAGACGGGGCTTGTCCCCTCTAAGCAGAATTGATGGCTTCGAGTTTGCAAGCTGCATATAGCTGTGTCCATTGTCAGGGTCCTGCATATAGATGCAGCTCGCTGCAGCTTGTTCAGCAGTCGCTGTTTTCCCGCACCATTTGGGACCCTTAATCTGAACGGCTCCCGACGATTTGAGCTTTCGAGCAAGTATTTGATCCGCGATACGGGGTAAATAGCGCGTGCTTGACAACGTCATTTGAACCTCCCTCTTCCACGCCCATTTTACCTCTAAAGTCCGCAAGTTGGACCGTTTTGATTCCGCAAGTTGGACCGTTTGAAATCCGCAAGTTGGACGTTTCTGGGTCCGCAGGTTGGACATATGCAAAGATTCAAATGGTTGAGCTTCAGCATTAAGAAGCGTGCGTTCGGACGCCTTGACGCCGCCCTGGGCGCCGCCGCATAAGAAAACGGGTGCGAGTCCGTCTGACCCGCACCCGTTCACTGGGGGCTGTTTGTGTCTACCATACTATCCGTGGTCGCGCGCCCTGCACCCGGCGCTCCGGCGAGCGGTGCAAAACCGCTCATGGACGGCAGGTAGGTAACAAGCGTATTACAGATGCTTCTCCAGCAGCGCCTGAAGCCTTGCCTTGGGCAGCGCGCCGACCGAGCGGTCAATTTCCTCGCCATTCTTAAAGACAATCAGCGTGGGGATGCTCATGACGCCAAATTTCATGGCCAGGTCCTGGTTGTCATCGACGTTGCACTTGGCTACGGCCAGCTTGCCGGCCAGCTCGTCGGCGACCTCGTCCACGATGGGCGAGAGCGAACGACACGGCCCACACCACGGGGCCCAAAAATCAACCAGCACGGGCAGACTGTCGTTAACGGTGGAATCGAAGTTCTCGGGGGTAATCTGCTTAATGTCAGCCATGGTGACCTCCATAATGCGACGCGGCTCGGCCGCGTAAAACTCAGTACGACCGTGCTTATACCCAGCGGCCCGCAAAGCAACCACTCGCGGGCGGCTCTTTTATATAATGGTGGGCACGCAAACGATTGGAGAGCGCATACCTATGTCACAAAGCCAGAAAAAAGAAGCCATCGCCCAGGCGGCCGAGCAGGAGCTCGCATCGCTTGCGGGTCGTGGCGTGCGCATCGCAGGCAACGCGTGCTCGCCGATTGTGCTGGTAAAAGGCGATTTGGATGAGGCCGAGCGCTCGGGCGGCGAGCTTGCCGCAGGCGCGGATGGCGCGGCGCTGCGTAAGGCGCTCGGGGCCATCGGTTATGCGCCCGAGGATTTTTGCGTGCTGGCAAGCGTCGCCGGTGCGGGCGACGGAACGGTGGCGGTGGGCCATGCCCTGCCGTGCGAGCTGTTCCGCGAGGCGCTCGAGGCGCTGGACCCCGAGGCGGTGCTGTTGCTGGATGATCGTGCGGCCGATACCATGCGCGAGACCTATGCCGATATGCTCGTGGCGATCGATGACTTCGACACCGCCATGCTCAAGCCCGGCTTGATCGCCCATGTGCAGGGTCGCCGCGTGCTCGCGCTCGACGGTTTTGAGGCGGCGCTCACTGACAAAGCCGCCAAGCAGCGCATGTGGGCATACATCAAGCAGCTGACCCCGGCGGCCGCTCCGCTGTAGCGGATTGGCGCCGGTAAGGCGGCCCTGACGGGTCGAGCGCGGCGCCGGCTTATCGCGTCCCTACATCACAGCGCGCAGCTCAAACCGATCGCCGTTAATGCGGAACTGACAGTTGCCGTTCATGCGCTCCACGGCAAGTTTGATGCTCCTGGTGCCAAAGCCGTGGCCCGCATGCCGGGTCACGGGCATGCCGTCGACCATGCGCGGCGCGCGGTCAAACGTGTTGGAAACTAACAGCAGCAGCTGGCCGTCCTCTAATCGCAGGTCAAAGTCGACGAATCGCTTTCCTTGGGGTGCGGCGCTTGCGGCGGTGATAGCGTTTTCCAAGGCATTTGAGAGCACACTAAACAGGTCGGCGTCACCTACGTGGATGGTTTCGGGTACGGCGACGCGCAGGTTGGCGGTAATGCCGTTTCTATTGATATCCGAGTTAAATGACGAAAGCGCGATGTTTACGGTCTCGTTGGCACAGAAGCGGCGTACGGCGGTGCGGTCGCCGGCTTCGCAGAGTTCGTCGATGCGTTTGAGCGCCTCGTCGGTGTGGCCCTCCTCAATTAAAGCGGCCAGGCCGCGTAGGAAGTGGCGCATGTCGTGGCGAAGAATCGACAGCTCGCGCCCAGATTGACGCCAAGCCTCGAGCTCTTTGATGGCGGCGCTGTCGCGGGTTTCGAGCATCCAGCGCTCTCGCTCGGCGGTTTCCTTTTCTTCGTATTCGCGCAGGTAAACGGCAAGAAACATAAGATAGAAGGCACAGAGCGCAAATGACAAAAACTCAACCGTCACCACCGAGCCCGAGTGGAACAGCGTGGTGTAGACGTTGGTGGCATAGTCAAAGACGTAATAGACGAGCGGCAGGATTAAAAGGATGCCCAGCTCGGTGGTGCTTTTAATCGCCAAGCGCGGACCGATGTCGCCGGCCCAATGCAACAGGACGGCAAAGACGGCGAGTGTGGTCGCGATGCGCGCCAGATAGTACGCGATCTGAGAATCGGTTGCGGCAAATGCGGCGATGCCCATCCAATTGCTGAACTGGCAGCTCAGATAGGCACTCGTAATGCCGAGCACGGCAAGCAGCGGGCTCAGGCGGTAGCGCGCGCACAAATAGATGACGAGCGGCAGATGCACGACGAGCGGATATACCTGGCGGGCGAAAAGCTCGCCGCCGACGGCATTGGCGAGGCCAAATGCGCATCCAGTTACGGCACCGACCAGCACCAGTTCAAGCGCATGACGCCGGTTGATCTCGATACCGCACAGCGCCGCCGAGGCAAAGACGCCAAAGAGCAGCGTCGTGGCGTGGTGAATCGCCCAAAGAACCATTTCGACCGATGCAGGCATCAGCGCCTCCCGCCCTCAAATCGCACCGCAAAGTAGGCGTCTTGGAATCCCTGCTTGCTGCTGCGCGAAAGCGGGATGCTCGCGCCCGAGCGCATGACGATCTCCGTCCGATCGAAATGATCGATGTTGCGCAGGTTGACCTGGTAGCTGCGATGGCATTTAAAGAAGACCGCGTTTTGCGCCAAGCGGTCCTCGACGCTGCGGAACGATTCGAGCGCCTCGATATCGCGTCCGTCGCGCAGGTGGAAAACCACGTGCTTGTTGCGTGCCTCGGCATATTCGATGTCGGACAGGCGCAGGGCATGGTAACCAAAGGACGTTTTGATGACGAACTCGTCGGTCGCCGACGGGCGCATGCTCGAAAGCTCGTCGAGCAGCTGCGCCAGGCGTTCGTATGCCACGGGCTTGAGCAGGTAGTCGAAGGCGCGGACTTCGTAGGACTCCAGCGCAAACTCGGGCGACGAGGTGAGGAACACCAGGCGCACGGCGGTATCGGACTGGCGCAGCTCGCGCGCGGTGTCCATGCCGTTGACGAGCGGCATGATCATGTCGAGCAGGATGATGTCGGCGCGCGACGCGGCATGGCGCGCCAGCAGGTCCTCGCCGCGCGTAACGAGCGCAACATCGACCGCCGTGCCCTTCTCGGTCGACCAACGGTCGATCATCCGGTGCAGTCTATCTAGAAAAGCGACGTCATCGTCGCAGGCAATAATCTTGAGCATTCGGGCCCCCTTAGTAGTTCGATTTTGCCACATTGGGCGCGTGCCGCTCGCGGGGGAGCGCCCGTTCGTGCCTCATGGTGCGCAACTCGCGCCGAGCGGTATTGCGGTGGCGAAAGATGCCTCCTGCGCTATCGAGAGCTCGGCTATCCTCAGCTTGCCAGTTCGAAAATGGACCTGCCGCATGATTGAATCTTTATTTCAACTTTACACCTAGGTTTACAGCTGTCTTGTCAGCTGTAAACCTAGGTGTCATACTAAAGCCCCAAGATTCGCCAAAAGAGAGGGGCCTTGATGGCACAGAGCGCGAACATGGATGCATCGGAGCTTGCACGCGACATTGCGGCCGGCCTGGCATCGGCAACGACGGCAACGGAGCGCGCGGCATTGGTGCCCGCAGAGCTCGTCGAGGCCATTCAGCAACTTAAAACCCAACGCGACGCGGTGATCCTGGCACACTATTACGTGGCACCCGAGGTCCAGGCTGTGGCCGATTACGTCGGCGACAGCTTCTACCTGGCTAAGCTCGCCAAGAGCCTGCCGCAGCAGACCATCGTGCTGTGCGGCGTGGAGTTTATGGGCGAGAGCGCCAAGCTGCTCAACCCCACCAAGACCGTGCTGCTGCCCGAGCCGGGCGCGGACTGCCCCATGGCTCATATGGTCAAGCGCGAGACGGTCGACGCGGCGCGCGCCGAGTACGGCGACGACCTGGCCGTGGTCTGCTACGTCAACTCCACGGTCGAGATCAAGAGCTGGAGCGACGTGTGCGTCACCAGCTCCAACGCCGTCAAGATCGTGTCCGAGCTGCCGCAGCAGCATATCCTGTTCATTCCCGACCAAAACCTCGGCCGCTTCGTAGCCGAGCAGGTGCCGCAAAAGCACGTCATTCTCAACAACGGCTACTGCCCGCGCCATCACATCATCACCGTCGAGCAGATTGTCGACGCGACGGAGGCCCACCCCGACGCGCTCGTGCTGGCGCATCCTGAGTGCAAGGCCGACGTCTTGGCCGAGGCCGACTACATCGGCTCCACCGCCGGCATCATCAAGTACGCCGAGGAGTCCGACGCGAGCGAGTTCATTATCGTGACGGTCCGTGGCGTGCTCTACGAGCTCGAGCGCCGCTGCCAGGGCACCGGCAAGAAGTTCTACTTCCCCGCGGTGCAGCCCACCTGCGTCAACATGGATCTCATCACGCTCGAAAAGCTCGTGCGCTGCCTGGAGACGGGCGAGGGCGAAGTCCAGATCGGCGTCTCGGACGAGGCCGCCGACCAGGCCAAGCTCACGCTCGACCGCATGCTCGAGTACGCAGCGCGCTAGAACAATGCGACATGAGGGACGGTCCCTCATGTCGCATTACAAGGGAGAGGATTCCTGTGGAAACCAAACAATACCCCGATATGGAGTGCGACGTCGTCATTGCCGGTTGCGGCGTGGCTGGCCTGTATGCGGCTCTCAATCTGCCGACGAGCACGCGCGTGATCATGCTCTCCAAGGGCGCCGTCGATGAGTGCGATTCGATGCTCGCGCAGGGCGGCATCTGCGTGCTGCCCGAAGGTTCTGACTACGATGCCTTCTTTGAGGACACCATGCACGCCGGCCATTACGAGAACCGCCGCGAGAGTGTCGACATCATGATTCGCTCGAGCCGTTCGGTCATCAACGACCTGCTGGCCATGGGCGTGGACTTTGAGCGAGAGGCCGACGGCAGCCTCGACTTTACCCGCGAGGGCGCGCACAGCCGCCCGCGCATCGCCTTCCATGCCGATATTACGGGCAAGGAGATTACGACCAAGCTGCTCCAGGCTGTCCGCAAACTGGACAACGTGCAGATTCTCGAACACGTTGCCATGACCGACATCCTGACTGCCGAGCGCGATGGCGCCACGGTGTGCACCGGCGTCGTCGCCGTCGCCGTGGACGAGGACGAATCAGCTCGCCCCGCCGACGAGCTGGCAAATGCCGCTGAGGGCGTGCGTGCCGGTAAGCCGTTTAAGATCCATGCCCGCCATACGCTGTGGGCAACGGGCGGTATCGGTGGCGTGTACGACCACTCGACCAACTACCCGCAGCTCACCGGTGACGCCTGCTACATCGCGCAGGAGCACGGCATCACGATGGAGCACCTGGACTACGTGCAGATTCACCCCACGGGTCTGTTCTCGCCGCAGCCGGGCCGCACGTTCCTAATCAGCGAAAGCTGCCGCGGCGAGGGCGCGATTCTGCTCAATGCCGCCGGCGAGCGTTTTACCGACGAGTTGCAGCCGCGCGACGTTGTCGCCGCCGCCATCCGCAAGCAGATGAAGCAGGACGGCACCGAGCACGAATGGCTGAGCTTTGCCCCCGTCGATCGCGACGTGGTGACCGGGCACTTTGCCAATATCCGCGCGCGCTGCCTAGAGGACGGCCGCGACATCCTGGACGAGCCCATTCCCGTCACGCCTACGCAGCACTACTTTATGGGCGGCGTATGGGTCGACAAGGACGGCCGCACCTCGATGCCCGAGCTCTACGCCGCGGGCGAGACGGCCTGCAATGGCGTGCACGGCAAGAATCGCCTGGCTTCTAACAGCCTGCTCGAGTCTCTGGTTTGGGGCCGCCGCGCCGCGTGGTACATGCGCACCGGCGAGTCGCTGGCCGTGGAGCAGGCCGGTGAGCCCGCGCTTGACGGGCGTCACCGCGCCCTGAGCGCCGATGCCCTGGCAATCGATGATTTGGCCCGTGCCGCCGGCACGCAGGCCGTGGAGGAGTAGACCATGAATCCCATTACCATGAAGCTCGTCGTCGATGATCTGATTCTGCAGGCTCTGCGCGAGGACATTACCTTTGAGGACGTTAGCACGGCGAGCGTGTGCCCCACGGCGCGTCCTGCCACGGTGGAGCTCATCGCCAAGGCCGATGGCATCATTGCGGGCTTGGATGTGTTTGCCCGTACCTTTGAGCTGCTGGATTCGCAGAGCTCCGTGTTGTTCGATGTCTCGGATGGCGATGAGGTGCACGCCGGCGACCACGTGGGCCAGGTTCGCGGCGACGCGCGCGTGCTGCTTTCGGGCGAGCGCGTGGCACTCAACTACCTGCAGCGCATGAGCGGCATCGCTACTTACACGCATCGGATGGCGGCTGCGCTCGAGGGCACCAAGACCGTGCTTGTCGACACGCGCAAGACCACGCCGGGCATGCGCGTCTTCGAGAAGGCCGCAGTCGAGATCGGCGGCGGCAGCAATCACCGCTATAACCTGTCGACTGCCGTCATGCTCAAGGACAACCACATCGACGCCGCCGGTGGCGTGGCACGCGCGATTGAAATGGCGCGCGCCCATGCGTCGTTTACCACGACGGTCGAGATTGAGTGCGAGAACCTGGATATGGTGCGCGAGGCAGTTGAGGCCGGTGCCGACATCATCATGTTCGACAACATGACCCACGACGACATGGCTGCCGCTATCGAGCTTATCGCCGGTCGCGCCAAGACCGAGTGCTCGGGCAACGTGGACGCCAACAATATCCGCGCGCTTGCCGACCTGGGCGTTGACTTTATCAGCTCGGGGGCGCTGACGCATTCTGCGCCGATTCTCGACCTCTCGCTCAAGCACCTGCGTCTGCTGGACGGTAAATAATGGACGCCCGCGAGCGTCGCCGTGCCATCATGGCCGTGCTCGAGAGCGCCAAAGATCCTGTCTCGGGCAGTGCGCTTGCCCGCGAGGTGGGCGTGAGCCGTCAGGTCGTGGTGCAGGACATCGCCCTGCTGCGCGCCGACGGGCACGATATCGTGGCGACCAATCGCGGCTACGTGCTGCAGGAGGCCCCCAGCAGCCCCGCCGTGCCCACGCGTCTTGTTAAGGTGCGCCACAGTGTGGAGCAGGCGGGCGACGAGCTTACGAGTATCGTCGACGCGGGTGGCGCCGTGCTCAACGTGATCGTCAACCATCGTGTGTACGGCAAGATCACGGCCGACCTGGACATCCGCAACCGTCGCGATGTTGAGCGCTATCTGCGCGATATCGAGAGTGGCAAGAGCTTTCCGCTGCTAACGGTGACGAGCGGCTATCACTTCCATCGCATTGCGGCGGAGGACGAACAGACCCTCGACGAGATCGAGGCGATGCTCAAGGAAAAAGGCTACCTAGCAGACCTAATGCCCTACGAAGACGATTTGTCCTAGTCGACGCCGCATCTATAAGTTGCGGTGAAATAGTTCCTAAAATCGGCATCCAAGACATAAAACAGGAACTATTCCACCGCAACTGCCAAGGGTCCCGCTCCAAATTAGCTGCCCATATAAGCAAAAGGAGGCCTCCGCGGCGATGCGGAGGCCTCCTTTTTTGTGCACGGTGTACTTTTGAGTGTGCAAGTGGGGGAGTTATTACTCCTCGACGATCTCGGTGATCGCGCCAGCGGGGCAAGCGTCCTGGCAAGCGCCACAGGCGACGCAGGAATCCTCGTCAGCGACGGTAGCGACGTCCTGGAGCTCCAGAACGCCAGCGGGGCAGGAGTCGACGCAAACGCCACAAGCGATGCACTCGTCGGCATCAATTACGGGATGAGCCATGGTAGTTTCCTCTCTGTTGACCGACGCTACAGGCGATGCGCGTCGGTTTGATTCGGGCAAAAACATACCACGGGAGCGACCGTTTGCAATACCCTCTGACCGGCATCTTCATACCGTTCGCCGAGTATGCCAAGGTTTACTAAAAAATGCGCAGGTGGGGCCGTTGAGCTGCGCAAATGTTAGCTAAAGGTGACTTGAAATATTGAGCTATTGAGCGCGCCTGCGGAAAGGGCATCCCGTTATTTGGCCGAAAACCGGGTCGCAGTTTCCGGTTGGGCCGCTAGAGGAAACTGCGACCCGGTATCAGCTCTCAAAACGGGATACGGTTTCCGGTTGAGCCTTCAGACGGAAACTGCGACCCGGAATCCACGCTCAAACCGGGACAAGCTTTCCGCAAGGCAGCCCCAGGCACCCTCGGACCCAAACCTCAGCCATCTCTACATAGATCTCGATAGATTTGCCGAGAACTCAATCAGCGCATCTACCTGCACATTTAAGAACCTAAACTCTCAGCAATAAGAAATCTTATATGAATTGACTTAGATTTTGTATATTCCGGCCCATAAGGGGATACACTACATCCTGAAAGACAAGCCGAAGCGCCACGCGGCAGACCGCCGAGTCGGTGCAAACGCACAAGAGAGAGGGAATTTCTAATGGGCAAGATTCTTGGTATCGACCTTGGTACTACTAACTCCGCAATGGCCGTCCTCGAGGGCGGTTCTCCGACCATTATCGTGAACGCCGAGGGCGACCGCACCACCCCGTCCGTCGTGGGCTTCCGTGCCGACGGCGACCGCGTCGTGGGTAAGGCCGCTAAGAACCAGGCTGTCACCAACCCCAAGAACACCGTGTTCTCCATCAAGCGCTTCATGGGCCGCAAGTACTCCGAGTGCACCTCCGAGATCAAGACCGTGCCGTACGAGGTCAAGGAGGGCCAGGGTGGCCGTGCCGTCGTCGACATCGAGGGCAAGGATTACACCGCCGAGCAGGTGAGCGCCATGACGCTCGCCAAGATGAAGGCCGACGCCGAGAAGTATCTGGGCGAGACTGTCACCGACGCCGTCATCACCGTCCCGGCCTACTTCAACGACGCCCAGCGTCAGGCCACCAAGGACGCCGGTAAGATCGCCGGCCTCAACGTCAAGCGTATCGTCAACGAGCCGACCGCTGCTGCCCTGGCCTATGGCCTGGACAAGCAGGGCACCGACCAGCGCATCCTGGTCTTCGACCTGGGTGGCGGCACCTTTGACGTCTCCATCCTCGACCTCGCCGACGGCGTGTTTGAGGTTCTGTCCACCTCGGGCGACAACCACCTGGGCGGCGACGACTGGGATCAGCGCGTCATCGACTGGATGGCCGATAAGTTCCAGCAGGAGAACGGTGTCGACCTGCGTCAGGACCCCATGGCCCTGCAGCGTCTGAAGGAGGCCGCCGAGAACGCCAAGAAGGAGCTCTCCGCCGCCCAGCAGACCACCATCAACCTGCCGTTCATTACCATGAACCAGTCCGGCCCGCTGCACCTCAACTACACGCTGACCCGCGCTGAGTTCGAGAAGATCACCCGCGACCTGCTCGAGCGCTGCAAGCAGCCTGTCACCAACGCCCTGCGCGACGCTAAGCTCAAGCTTTCCGATCTGACCGAGGTCATCCTCGTCGGCGGCTCCACCCGTATGCCCGCCGTCCAGGACCTGGTCAAGACCATGACCGGCAAGCAGCCCAACATGTCCGTGAACCCCGACGAGGTCGTTGCCGACGGCGCTGCCGTTCAGGGCGGCGTGCTCACCGGTGACGTCGAGGGCATCCTGCTGCTCGACGTGACCCCGCTGTCGCTGGGCGTCGAGACCATGGGCGGCATCATGACCAAGATGATCGACCGCAACACCACGATCCCGACCTCCAAGACCGAGGTCTACTCCACCGCTGCCGACAACCAGACCAGCGTCGAGATCAACGTGCTCCAGGGCGAGCGCGAGCTTGCCCGCGACAACAAGTCGCTCGGTAAGTTCCAGCTGACCGGTATCCCGGCTGCCCGCCGCGGCGTGCCGCAGATCGAGGTCACC
>PPYE01158060.1_pt1 | contig 15522 bp, 18 predicted proteins | sample 1559881 | NCBI WGS metagenome assembly PPYE01 (sample SAMN08240022, study PRJNA423297) | Human gut metagenome, whole genome shotgun sequencing project. | reverse complement strand
TCTTTCCAGAATGCCTCTATATACAGAAAGCGAGGCCATTTTCCACGCAGCCTCTTGAATTTGATTCACAATTGTTGCCCCTTTCCAGAGATTTAATGCTATTGTACCGTTCCTGTCACTTTAAGTCAATAAAAGTGCTTGACTTTTGCGGACATTCTCTATAAAATAAATAGGCATGGACGACAAGCACTTTTTTGTGTAACGTTTGGCATCCATGGAAGCGTATCGAAGTGGTCATAACGGGCCTGACTCGAAATGGACTGTCCAGAATGGTAGATAGTATTGCAAAAGCCCTGTAACCATGCGGTTTTCCGCAGGTTCAAATTGAATAATTTCTTTAATATCTCTCTCCTACATCTCTCCAAAATCCACGGATAGAGGAGCGGCATGTGAGTTGATATACATTGGGAAGCGTATCGAAGTGGTCATAACGAGCTTGACTCGAAATCCACTCGGTCAGTTGCCTTGAAAACGTCCGAAACCCTTGAGCTTATGCAGGTTTGCGGGATTCTGAAAAATTAGCTTTTTACCGATTTCTACGGTTTTTCTACACTTTGCCTTGACTTCTACGAAAGGCCTTGTGTGTTAAAATAAAATATGGAGACGTATCGAAGTGGTCATAACGAGCCTGACTCGAAATCGAACCGTGTTTTTGGAAGCCTATCACCAAGAAACCCAGTGTTCATCAGTGTTTGCGGGGTTTACAATTTAATATTTTTTGCTATGTCTCTCCTAAATGTCTCTCCTTTTTCCGAGGCGTTTAGGTTGAACACATATATGGAGCGGTATCGAAGTGGTCATAACGAGCCTGACTCGAAATCAGGTTGACGGCAACGTCACGTGGGTTCGAATCCCACCCGCTCCGCCAAAAAAGCCTTGAAACAAGCGGGTTTCAAGGCTTTTTCTTTTTGCCCTGAAAGGAAAAAGTGGTTACGGCGCACTCTCGTTTCGTGTCTCGCCTAAAGATTGAGACCGTTCATCAGCGCACTTGCCGATGACAGTTTCGAATTGTAGTCCAGGTGCGCGTAAATATTTGCCGTGGTGGAAAAATCGCTGTGTCCAAGCCAGTCCTGTATCTGCTTCATGGGCACGCCGTTGGCAAGCAAAAGTGAAGCACAGCTATGACGAAGATCATGGTAGCGTATCTTACGAAGGCCGTTTTTCTCAAGCAATCTTTGAAAGCTGTCTGTGATGTACATGGGCTTCATTAGTTCGCCGATCTCGTTAATATGGATATAGCCCAAATATTCCTTGTTGTAAGACCGTCCGCACAGCTTGCGGTTATGTTCCTGCTCCGCTTTGAGCGCCAGCAGCTTTTCCTTAAAGGCCGGAATAAGCGGCAGCGTCCTCATACTGGATTTGGTCTTTGTGTTGTCTGACACTACGAGGATATGCTTTCCGTCCAGATTGCAGGATGTGACCGTGTGCTTGATGGTGAAGGTGTCGTTTTTGAAGTCGATGGCATCCCATTTTAGGCCCACAACCTCGCTTCGCCTCAACCCGTAAAATGCGCCGAACATCACCGGAAGCTCCATCTTCGTTCCTTTGGCTGCCTCAAAAAGCTTGCTCATTTCCTCGCTGTCGTAGAAGCTGCCAACGAACCGATCCACCTTCGGGCGCTCCACCTTGTCTGCGGGGTTCGTCGGTATAAAGTCGAGCTTCATAGCGTATTTGAGCGCCTTGCGGATAATGGCATGGTAATGGATGACCGTGTTGGCCTTGACCCGCTTCAGCTCTTTGGTGTAGAAGCTCTGGATATCCCAGGGCTGCAATCCGGTCAGGGTTGCTTTGGTGCTGCGGAAATACGGCCCGATCACGCCCTTTGTCATATTGCTGTAAGAAGAAAAGGTGCTGAGCTGTATCGTGGGTTTGACGATCTCCAGCCAATCTTCGAGGAAGTCAGCGAACAGCATATCGCGGTTCACCTGCTTGTCCAGGGTGGGAACGAAATCCCGCTGCGCCTCTCGCAAAAGTTCCTCTGCTTTTTTCTTGTTCCCCTTGATGGGAAGTCCTGTTGAAATCCATTTGGAACGGCGCTTGCCGTTCGCGTCTTGATAACTTAAAACGATGTGGTAGATACCACGCTTTTCTTGTAGATGTCCTGCTACCATAATTGCCTCCTTTTCGTGTAGCAGCAATCATTCACCTACCGCCGATACAAAAATTGTACCGCGTCTTTTCAGATAAGGCAACGCCTAAGGGTTCGAATGACCGCCAATTTTCAGATAAGTAAGCACATGGATTTTGGGGATGCGGTACGACCGCCCCACCTTCATGCAGGCGATCTTCCCATCCTGAAGGAGTTTATATCCGGTTTTTGTACTGACACCCAACAGCTTGCTCATTTGCTCGATGTTCAACACATCAGGGTAGTCACGAAGCATTACCCTATAAGCCTCTTTTTGAGAGATTGCACTCGTATCCACGGCACGGCCTCCTTTCAAAGTTGGTTTTGCTTGAGTGCAAAAGAATGCGGCAGCACAAAAGTCCTGCCGCATGGTTTTTGTACTCAAAATAGATAGGCTTAAACGGACGGCCGCTGGCGCAGCTCCACGGGAGTTTCACCCCTCCGACGTTCTGCCGGAGCCCTACTCATTGCCTGTGACGCCTCACTGCCTGAAAACAGTTGCACGCTCGGACCATGACGCTAAGGGAGTACCAATGTGCCTTCTGCGCGTCTTTGCCCGCAAGCTGCCACGCCTACTCCACGGTGAAGGTGTTAATCGCTCGCTCATCTATAGGGGTCCCCGAAAAGTCAAATGCTTTTTGGGGAGAGGAGGAGCAGCGTAATGATTGAGCTTTCACGCTTTGCGTGTAAGCGAAAGATACGCAGCTTGCTCCGACGAGATCATGGCGCACCCGCCGCATGGCTCGGCACAGAAGGGATGTATCCGTATGCCTTATACTGCGCCGGAATATTCCGCCGGGCTTTCTTTGTCAAGGTACGAGGCATTGATGGCGAAATGCGGAAAGGGGGAAAGGCATTTCACCGATTGCCTAAGTAGTCACATCACGACGATGGTTCGGATCAGCTTGTTCTCCAAACGGCGTTTCATGTATTCGTCCACACCGGTATGCGGCTCGCCAAAGTCATCATAAAGCGTCCGAGTGCAGAGCTTGTTGATATAGCCCTCATAGTACCGAAGCACACACTCAACCGCCTCAGGATCACCGGCTTGCGCTGCGTGGATCACAGCGAGGGACAACAGTTCCTTGCCTTTGTATGTAGCTTGATTCAACGTGTCACCCTCCTTTCGGCAGCAGCACCTTCAACTTCGTCCGCAGCTCTTTGAGCGCCTTTATCCGGTGCCGCTGCACGGCGCTCCGGGATAATCCCATCAGTATTCCGATTTCCTGATCTGTAAGGTCTAACGCAAAGCGTAAAATCAAAATGCTTTGTTCCTGCTCCGGCAGACTGGCAAAGGCATCTGCCACAAACTCGTTGTCGATCAGCAGATCATAGCCATGCGAACTAAAGATATAACTGTCGCTTGGATACTTGTCCACGGTGCAAAGCCCGTCCAGCTCCGACTGCGAAAGGTCGCTCAAGGATGTTTCCCGCTCACGGCGGCGCTTCATTTCGCGCAGGTAATCCAGGGCTTCGTGGGACAGTATTAGCTTGCAATAAGCGTCAAACTGACACCGCTCGCCATAGTCACGGGGGTTCGTTTCCATCTTTTCACCCCCTTTCGTTGGGGGATCGGGTTGGTTTCTCCCTTTCCGTCAGCAAAGCGAACAGAGTCAGTCTTTTTGCCCGCAAAATGCTTCCTTTTTGAAAAATATTTTTTGAATCTTGAAAAGGCAAAAAAACGCCCGACTGAAATAGATTCAGTCGAGCGTTTATAACAGCAATATGCGGCTTTCCTACATCGTATAATTCATATTCATGAGCGTAGTTGTCTGTTGAATGATATGAACTTTTTTTGATAAGTACAGAACAAGCGGATAATAAATATAAAATGACATGACGATACCTCCTAATACCGTCATGTCCTTAAAAAGCGAATGGTCGCCTTTCCGATTCTCTCTTATAAGGGTAACGGCGGTTTCAGATAAACAGCCGTTTTGATGACCTCAAATGAAAGAAAAGAGCCGATAACCGCATTTCTGCGTGTTATCGGCTCTGCGTCTTAGCGTCTGGCTCTTTGATAACTGTTACATTCATTTGTTTTATGTTGATAATCGTTTCGCGTTTGCATTTAGGGCAGTAGAGTGGGAAGTTTTCAAGTTTCGTATCCTCCCTTATCTTAATCCGCGTTTTATTTTTGCAATTAGGACATAGTACCCATTTTTCGGTCATGGCATCACTTCCTTTAGTTTCTCATAGCTTTCCTGACTGATAGAGTGTTCCATTTGGCAAGCCTCTTTCTCTGCGGTTTCAATGTCAATGCCTGCGGCTATGAGCTGATCTCTGAAAAAGCAATGACGCTCATATATCTTCTCTGCAATGTCGCGTCCGGCACTGGTTAGATTGATATTCCCATCATTATCTCTGGTTAAAAAGCCACCTTCTACTAATGTAGATACCGCGTGGGTGATGCTGGGTTTCGTATATCCCATGTATTGCGCGAGGTCTGTACATCGCACAATACCACATTTCTTTTTCAGAATAAGAATGGCTTTTAGATAATCTTCGCCAGACTGATATAACTTCAATGCACAGCCTCCTTGTAAGTTGTATGTCATTTTAAAATACGATAGGTGTTATCAACCATGTAAAAACACCTCAAGTTCACAGCACTCTTGCTTTATTAATCGCAGTTACCCTATATTCTTTCTGCAATAGCAGCATGCGTCCATTAGCTCTCCATCGTGAGTGATTAACCTGCTTCGACCTGTTGCATTACGCTTACCCACACAAAAGTTTTTGAAATGGAACCCCGCTCAAAAGCCGTGAAATTCGGCTCAATTGGTATTTGTTTTTCTAAATCTGCATAGCCGTAGCTTTTTGAAAAGACCACATTCCCATGCTCAGCGACAATGACACAGACACCTAGTACAGTTTTTTCAATATATGTTTCCGCAAGCTTATCAATAGTGGAATCATAATCTAAATTAGTCTCTGCCGCCATAGCCGGAGCAGAAAGAGGCACAGTGAAAGAAATCAGTATAAGAAAAGTTAGGACTCGTTTGTTTCATTGTATTCTCCGTTTTCTGCGCTGGTTATAAAAACGAAAATCACAGAGGTCCGCGCCAGCGCCAATGGTTTTTGTTCTGGCCCATGTTACACCGGGAATATTCCCATAAACAACATCATCACTTTCGCAAAAAATTGAAATTAATTCCGGCCGGCCATAAAGCGTTAGGACATCCGCATAGAAGCAGGAGTGGCAGTCCCACTCAATTTTGTCGGGACTATTACACTTCCATACCATCCGCCACCCTGGCTCTCCAAACTCAGACTGAACGGAAGCGGGGCACATCTTTCTAAACAGCGAGAAAAAAAGTGGCAGCCGCCCAGCAAATTGAAATACTTTAGCCATAGGTTTTGCCGATTCCAGCACAGAGCGACGTATCAACTGAAACACTCGATCTTTTGGCCATTTTGCGAACAGAAGCGTTTCATAAACTGCTATTGCAGGAAGGATCGATTGCTTTAAGTGCTTTTTCAGCATTTGATCACTCTGATCGTTTTCAGCGAGCAGCGCAATGTATGCATTTTCCGCTTTTTCTTTTAAATCCCGCGAAAGGATCTCTCCGACGGCTTTCGAAAGTTTTGTTTTCCTAAGTGACAGGGTTCGGTGCAATTTCTGTTCCTCCTTCCAATCGCCAGCCGATAGCTTGCTCTCTGATATTGACAAATCGGCGATACAGACCATTCTCGGCAATTAGCTGGGTATGTGTGCCGTGCTGCACGATACGCCCTTCATCCAGTACAATAATTTGATCTGCATTTCGTACTGTAGATAGGCGGTGGGCGATCATCAGAATTGTTTTATTTTTGGTCAGTTCCTCGATTGCCTTTTGCAGCTCTCGTTCATTTTCGGGGTCAACGCTGGCGGTAGCCTCATCCAAAATGATGATGGGGGCATTCTTCAAAATTGCTCTGGCGATGGATATACGCTGCTTTTCACCGCCTGACAATGATGCGCCGCCCTCGCCGACCTTCGTTTGATATCCCTGTGGCAGAGCGGTAATAAAGTCATGGCAGCATGCCTTTTTTGCGGCGGAAATTAATTCTTCCTGCGTTGCATCAGGGTGTCCGAAGCGAATGTTGTTCTCAATTGTATCTTCAAACAGATAGACATTTTGAAACACAATGGAGAAGTTTCTCAACAGGCTGTCACAGGTGTAGTCCCTCACATCAGTGCCGCCAATCGTGATACGCCCTTTTGATACATCCCAAAACCGGGCAATCAGACTGCAAAGTGTTGTCTTTCCGGAGCCGGAAGGCCCAACAATGGCGCAAGTTGTTTTCTGCGGAACAGTAAAGCTTACATCATGCAGTATTTCTTTTGTATCGTAAGCGAAAGAGATGTGCTCCACAGAGATATCGAAATTGTCTGGCGTTACATCCGTACCTTTTTCGTCCAGAAGCGGCATATCCAGCACCGCATCCATACGGTCAAGTGAGGCATCAATCACCCGTGCGATAGAGGACATACTGCCAGCTACCTCCACACTGGCGTAGATCATAAAGCTGGAAATCAGGAGTAGCAGGCATTTCTCAGGTGTGATTTGACCACCCATCAACATATAGGGCGCAAAAACCAAAATAGCCGCCCTCGCAAATTTGAACACGGTCTGATACAGGGCAGATAAACAGGAAAACACCTTTTCAAGCGCAATATTGGCGGTTGCACTTTCTTCGATCACGTGATCAACTGTTCTGCCTGATTTTTCTCCCAAGCCAAAGGCTTTGACGACCGACATGCCCTGTACATATTCCAAAATCCCAGTGACCAAACCCGCCTGTGCTGCCTGCCTGCGGGGCGAGTAGTGCTTTGCGGCTTTTTGTATTCCCGAATAAACCAGAAGGGAGATCAGAAGCCCCGATATCATCAAAAGTCCAATTTGCCACTGATAAAATAGCAGCCAGACACCAATGACCACGGCCTGAACAAAGCCGCCGGCAACGGATTCAAACACCGTAACAGCGTTGCTTTCGATATCGCCAAGAGTCGTGGTGACCGTAGCGGTGATATCGCCCAAGCGATGCTGGCTGTAATAGCCCATAGGCACACGCTTGAGTCGCTCTCCGATTTCCATCCGCTTTTCTGAACACATGGAAAATCCGCCAAGTGTGCGCTTGATAGACGAAAGATTTAAAAAGACAATTCGACCAACCACGCTGACCAGCATAATTCCGAAAGATATCCAAATGGTGCTATAAGGCATCACACCGCCATTCAAGGTGTCAAGAATCCCGGTCAGCACCGTCAAGATTGCCATGATTGGAACCATCTCAAACACGGCACTTATCATATGACATATGAAGGACACGACCAGCGTTTTCTTTTGCCTGCCAGAGAATACCAGCAGTCTTTTGAACATAGAAATCATGTGGTTACCTCCTCTCCTGAGTCTTTCGCACTGATGTGCGCACTCCATAGTTCTCTGTAAAGCGGACAAGTTTCCAGCATCTGTGCCTGCGTTCCTTCCGCCTCTATGCGGCCATTACTCATGACGATGATCTTTTGCGCATCAACAATTGTAGATAAGCGGTGCGCAATAACAATCAGGGTTTTACCAGATACCAGTTCTCCGATTGAAGCCTGAATCACAGCTTCGTTTTCTGGATCTGTGAAAGCGGTCGCTTCATCCAATACAACAATGGGACTGTTTTTCAGAATCGCCCTTGCAATGGCGACCCGCTGCCGCTCACCACCCGACAAGCTGCTGCCGCCGTCACCGGCCAGTGTCTCGTATCCTTGTGGTAGGGAAAGGATAAAGTCGTGACAGCTTGCCTTTTTTGCCGCTTCTTCCACTTCGGCATCGGTGGCGTCCGGCTTGCCGATACGGATGTTTTCACGGATGGATAGGTGAAATAGGTAATTATCCTGCGAAACATAGGCCACAAGATCCATCACTTGAGAAAGCGGCAGCTTTCTAACATCCATGCCGCCGATTGTCACTTCGCCACTGTCCGCTTCCCAAAAGGATGCAATCAGACGGGCAACTGTGGATTTACCAGAGCCAGAGGGTCCAACCAAAGCAGTCATGCCATTTGGTACAACATCAAAGGAAAGGTTGTGCAGCACCTCAGTCTCGTTGTAGCCAAAACACACATGAGAAAATGAAATATCGCAATTGGGCAGAGGGGCATACTGGGTGGGGCGAGCCAGTTCCTGTGCCTCCAGCAGTCCCGAGATTTCTTTGACGGTGGAATCCACCATGGCAAGACTGTCTGTATACTTAAGTGCAGCAATGAGCGGCCCGACGAGTCCCAACGCCAAAATGATACACATGATAAACACAGGCGCTTCAAGGCTTCCTTGTATGTAGAGGTAGCTACCGAGAGGCAGGAGTCCCAAAAGACAAGTTGGCATGATGGCAAGCCCCGCCACATAGAAGGGATTTGTCTGCTTAAACCAGCTGGTCTTTGACGCCTCGCTCTCCTGAACGGCATCGGCATACTTCTGGTAGGAAGCGGTACTCTGGTTAAACGCTTTGATCACTTCAATGCCACCGACATATTCCACTACAGCTGCGTCCATAGCCTTACCGGCAGCCAGTACGCGGCCGTAACGTGTTTCATAGTCTTTCATCATACCCATGTAGCAGACAAGCCCGATGGGAATCGTAACGAGAGAAATCAATGCCAGCCGCCAGTCGAGAAGAAACATATAGATCAGCATGAATATGGGAATTAGGATGTTGGCTGTTAGCTCCGGAATCATGTGTGCCAGCGGCAGCTCCAGCTTTTCAACCGTATCCACCAGCATGGTCTTAAATTTGCCCGACGGTGTGTCTAATATCACCCCCATAGGAACGCGCGATAACTTTGCCGTCAGAGCAGTACGAATGTTTTTGAGTATCGTGAAGGCGGATGAATGTGATAACACGGTGGACGCCGTTGACAGCCATGTGCTGCCCAGATATCCGGCCAGTGCCACCAGTGCAAGAACAACAATTGGTATCAGCATGTAATCATTCTCGCAGATACGAATAATGATATGTGAAACGGCTATATACGGCACGACTCCACTGGCAGCCCCCAGTACAGCCAATAGTACCGAGACGGTCAGCTTGCTACGGCATTGTCCGGCGAAGCCCAACAGCCGTTTCATGGTACTTTCCTGTGTTTTCATAGGCCTTTCCCTTTCATGTGTTGATAAACTCCCGCGCGCTCGTTTCCTCGCAGGTCGGCAGCTATTGTGCCATCCTTTAGAACCAGAACGCGAGAACAAATGGATTGGATAAACTCATAGTCATGTGTAATGATAAGCAGTATTTTCCCCTGTGCGGACAATTCCCTTGCAAGCTGCCCTACCTCCAACATACTTTTCAAATCAAGGCCGCTGGTGGGCTCATCGAATACCAGCAATTCTTTGCCGCATAGCAGACTTACCGCAATGGCAAGCCGCTGCTTTTGCCCTCCTGAAAGCGAAAGCGGATGGCGGTCCCGAAATTGGGAAAGATCAAGCTGAGACAAAGCTTGCTCCACAAGATCGGGCTTCGCATTTTTGACACCAAGCGCACACTCTGCGGTGACACTGTCGGTAAAAAGTTGGTGGTTTACATCCTGCATAACCATATAAGCAGCTTTTCTTCTTGGCTTTTCACTAACAGGCACGCCATTCATCAAAATCTGCCCGCGAACTGCCTTTTGCAGGCCGCACAAGGTTCGGGCGAGGGTCGTTTTTCCCATGCCGTTTTGCCCAGTCAGTGCAACGATTTCTCCTCCGTTCAGCGAAAAATTCAGTTCACGAAAGATTTCTGCCCTTCCCAGCTTTACATTTAGGTTTTTCACGGTGAGCTGCGAGCTGGTAGATACCGTTTGAAAATGTTCTGTTTTGACAGCCTCAAGACTGCGGCAGCGCAAGCCCATAGATGGAAGCTCATCTTCAGGGATGGATTTAAATTCTTCTGCGGTCATATCCCGCTGTATTTGTCCATCACGCATTAAGATGACCCGATCCGCAATGTCCATTAAATACCACAGACGATGCTCAGCTACCACAATGGTTTTCCCTTCAGCTTTTATCTTTTTTAGTAGCAATGCCAGTGAATGAATGGCTTCGACATCCAAATTAGAGGAAGGCTCATCCAACACAAAGACATCAGGACTGGTGGCGTAGACAGAGGCAAAAGCGATTTTTTGTTTTTCACCACCGGATAGTTCAAAGATGCTGCGCCCCAGCAGAGGTTCAAGCCCTAGTTGCAAGACAGTTTCATACAGTCTTTGTTTCAGCTTGTCTTGCGAAACAGCCCTGTTTTCCAGTCCAAATACAATTTCGCTGTCCGTGTCGGTATTAAAAAACTGTGTGCGCGGATTTTGAAACACCGAGCCCACGACATCGGATATGGACGCAGCATTCATATCGCCAGTGTTTTTCCCATCGATCAAAACTTGACCTGATAGTTCTCCACTGAAGAAGTGAGGGATCAGACCATTCATCAACCGAGTTATCGTCGTTTTGCCGCAGCCGCTTCCACCGCATAACAATACGCACTGTCCTTTTGGAATGTTCAGCGAAAGTCCGTGCAGTCCACTGCCGTTTTGCCCATCATAAGAAAAAGAAATGTTTTTAAGTTCTATCATCAAAGCACCCCCTTTGCCGAGGCCCAAATCATAAATGCGATAATCCCCATGTAGATAATTGCCAGCAGCGCATCAAAGAAGGAAAAGCCAACGGTTTCTATGCAGGTTCTTTTTTGGGTATGGTCGATTCCGCGTGTAATGGCGGCCTGCGTGATTTCATCGGAAATTTTAGAGGCTGACACCAGCATGGGAACATAGACATATTCCATTGTTCGCACAGGATGGAGGACAAGCCCTCCAACTGACGCGGAGATTCCCCGCAGTGCCATTGCATCTTTGATTGAACGCCACTCCTCTCCCATAGTTGGGAAGTACCGCAGAGTAATAGACAACGAAATCGTAAAGCCTTTTGGCAATCTCAGACGGCTGACTGCTGCCAGAAATGCGCTGACCTTTGTCGTTGAAATCAGCAGTGTCCCCAGCATGAAACAGGGAATCAGCTTGCGTATGTAAACCGCAAACATATACACGATGCCACCCACTGTCACCGGCAGCATTGGGACGATCAAAAGCTGAACTGCCATGAGAGCAACAAAGATGATGCCATATTTCAGCGCTGAAATTCCTTTCTTAAAAAGAAGCAGTAAAAGAAATGGGGACACAAAAAACACAGTTTCAACGATAAGACTCTCATTGAGAAAAACTGAAACGCTGGTGATGGCGAGAATGAGCAGTTTTGTGCGCGGATCCAGCTTCATTTATACGATCCCCGCTTTTTCAAAGTGTTTTTTCAGCAGCTTTTTCCCGATATATCCACCGATAACAGCGCAAACAAGCGTCCCCAGCAACATGAGTGGGAGTGCCCACCAGTTCGCGCCAATCGCATCAACAACACCGGAGAAGGAGGAAAAGTCCCCCTTTTTGTTCATAAACTCATCAAACTGTGCGGGCATCAGTGCAATGGGTATATATGCGCCCATTGGAGAAAGCGCAAACAGGCAATAGGCAGCCATGTTTTTTTTGAAGGACTTGAACTTGCCGGAGGCACAGATCAAATCAGCGATGATGCCCAATCCCACAAAGAACACCGACATCATCCAGAACATACCTGTGATAAAAATCAGAATGCCTGCAATGATTCCTAAAATACTAATGGCACCGCGCTTTGGGATTTTAGCGACATATAGCATAAATACGGTTCCCGTGAACAGTGCCACAATCATAGGCATAAATGGGAAGGTCACTGGTGTCATCTGCGCAATGCCTCCAATAACAAAAGCAACCACTGCGTAGATCAGCGAAAAAATACCAACGGAAATAAAGTCTCTGGTTTGAAGTTTGTTGTTTGATTGATTCATAATAGTTTCCTCCTGTAAATCAAGTTATTAGTTAGACACAGCTAACTTGCGGTGAAAATTTTAAGGCTCATTTGAGCCTTAAAATGCCTTCCCAGCCACAGTTGAAAAATGTGGCTAACTCTTCGATGTATTCCTTTGCTTGCTCTTTTGGCATATCATGTTTAACAGTTTCGAACGCAGCTGTAAAATATGCGCTGGTAATCATGTGATGCAGTTCATGGCTAACATGCCCCTGAAGGATTCCGTTTTTCTCAAGTTCACTGTAATACTGCTCAGTACGCATGACATCTAACTCTACAAGATCATGTAGGAAATTTGCATACCGTGTTCCTTCTGCACAGCACATCAATAGTTTGAATGCATCAAAGTTTTCGTAGATGTAATCAATAAAATGGCGCAGATACTCCGTTGAGAGATCTCGGCTGTTTGCGGTTGTTCCTTCCTGAATTAAATCAAAGTGTGCATCTTGTGCCGCTTCGAATTGATTAAGCAATCCATTTGCAGCAGGCCCGACCAGTTCGTCAAACAAGGCCGCTTTATCTGGATAGTAACCATAAAACGCACCTTTTGTAAAACCAGCTTCTTTGACGATTCCTCGCAGAGATGCATCCTTAAAACCTTTTTCAAGGAACTCTCGCTTGCCAATCTCTAAAATTTTTTTCTGTGTTAATGATTGTTCCTGTGTCATAGGTTATCCCTTCTTTGGCATTCAGCCCTAATATACCAATGGTACATACCACTGGTATATTAGCATGATTTTTTTTACCTGTCAACCATTACGCTATAATTTGTGTCCAAAATAGTATTTGCCAGGCATTCATAACCTAGATATTACACAATTTATTTATATGCGAAACGAATCACGTACTATTTAGTGTAGATTAACTGCATATTAAATCATTCCTGACACAGAATGCGAACTATACAATGTAGAGGGGTGATGAAATATGCCAAATGCAATAGACTGTCCCGGCTTTGAAACGCTCGGTGACGATGTAAAAACAGCCAGAAAAGAATTAGGCTTGTCGCGCAAGGATTTAGCGGAACGGGTAGGCATCGACCCTCGGTATCTTGCAAACATTGAGAACAGCGGAAACTTGCCTAGCGTGCCGATCCTATACGCGCTTGTGAAGATATGCAAACTTCCTATCGAAAAATACTTCTTTCCAAATGCGGAGAACGAAGGTAGCGAGCAACGTAGACGAACGAATCATAAATTGAAGCTGTGTCCAGAACAATACTTGCCAATTATCGAGGGTGCATTAGACGGGGCTATCAAATCGGAAGAATAGAGGTCGCTTAGGCGGCTTCTATTTTTTTGCTCTTAAATACTCAAAACAGTAGCAAAAACAAAAGTTTCTTTCGCTTTATTAGTAGGGATAGAGTGACGTAGCAAGCACAGCAAGTGAGTACCCACTTGCGAATTTTCCTCTTTTCAGGCCCCGTTGCCCGAAAAGGAAAAATACTTGTTGGGATAATCCCAAACCCTTATGAAACGGAGGAATACTATGTCAAATCGAAAGAGAAATATACAACTGAAAATATGGGTGTCTGAGGAGGAAAAACACCTCATTGATGAGAAGATGAAGCAACTGCCAACACAGCGTTACGGCGCCTATCTCCGCAAGATGGCGATTGACGGATACATCATCTACATAGACACAAAGGACATAAAAGAAATGACTGCCCAGCTTTCGGCCATCGGGCGGAACATTAACCAGATTGCCAAGCGGATCAATGCCGGAGGCCCTACCTATCAAGCAGACCTTGAAGAAATAAGGGAAAGGCAGGCTGAGATATGGCGATTACAAAGACACATCCTATCAAGTCAACGCTGAACAAAGCCATTGCTTATATCTGCAACCCAGACAAAACGGATGAACAGCTTTTAATATCCGCCTATGGTTGCTCGGCTGAAACAGCAGATATTGAGTTTTCCTTTACCCGCCGCCACGCAATAGACAAAGGCGACAACTTAGGCCGCCATCTCATCCAAGCCTTTGATCCTGGCGAGACCACGCCGGAACAGGCTCATGAGATTGGTATGCAGCTTGCAAAAGAAGTATTGGGCGGCAAATACGAGTTTGTACTCACCACCCACATTGATAAGGGGCATATTCATAACCACATCATTTTTAATTCGGTCAGCTTTGTAGATTACCGTAAATATCATTCCAACAGGCAAAGCTATCACTATATCCGCCGTGTCAGTGATCGGCTCTGCAAGGAACACGGTTTGTCAGTCATTATCCCTGGCAAGGACAAAGGCAAAAGCTATATTGAGCATACAGTTGCAAAAGCAGGAAATAGCTATAAAGCGAAATTGAAAACAGCCGTGGATAAGCTCATTCCCCAAACCTCCAGCTTTGAAGAATTGTTAAAACGCTTAGAGGCTGATGGATATGAAATCAAACGAGGCAAGTATATTTCCTGCAGGGCAAGCGAACAGGAACGGTTCACCCGCTTAAAAACATTAGGCGCCGATTATACAGAGGAGGCCATCGCTGCACGGATTGCCGGCAGACCTCGCCCATCCAAACAACTGAAGCAGACAGACAAGCGGATCAATCTGCTCATCGACATTCAGAACAATATCAAAGCACAAGAGAGCGCAGGCTTTACCCATTGGGCGAAAATCAACAACCTAAAGCAAGCGGCCAAGACCATGAACTTCCTTACGGAACATGGCATTACTCGATATGAGCAGTTAGAGGATAAGGCTACTGAAACGCTCGCTGCGCAGGACAAATTGTTATCGGCAGTTAAGACCACAGAGCAGCGGATCAGCGACTTAGGACTCCTCATAAAACATACTGCGAACTATCGGGAATTAAAGCCGTTGTATGATAGATATAAGAAGTCCAACGATAAGGAAAAATTCTTGCGTGGGCAAGAGGGCAAAATCATTCTCTTTGAAGCTGCTACCAAAACATTGAAGCAAATGGGTGTAGAACGGCTGCCAAATATTGCGGAACTGAAAAAGGAATTGGCCGCTGCCCAAGCCACAAAAGAAACCCTCTATACGGATTACCTCAAAATCAAATCCGAGGCAAAGGAACTGGATACGGTGAAGCGTAATGTGGATAGCTTGCTCTCGAGTCAAGGGATTCACAAAAAAGTATCTCTATCGAAATAGTTAAAACGTATTCAGTGAAGCAATCAGCTTTGAGTTGTTGTGAACTTGATTTTGTGGTATAATTATCACGTTTATCTATAAAAAGTTGATACCTATGGAGATTGCAATTATGAAAGTTTTAGATTTATTTGCTGGTGCTGGAGGTTTTAGCCTCGGTTTTCAACTGGCAGGATTTGATATTGTTGGAGCGGTTGAGGTTGATGAGTGGGCATCAGATACCTTCAAGTTTAACCACCCAGAGGCTAAGGTTCTTGTAGGAGATATAACCTCCTTTTCTGATGAATATATTGAAAGTTATTTTGAAAAACCTGATATTATTTTGGGCGGCCCACCATGTCAAGGGTTTTCAATTTGCAATAAAAATGCGGGAGATCCATTAGATC
>PPYE01072485.1_pt1 | contig 15527 bp, 13 predicted proteins | sample 1559881 | NCBI WGS metagenome assembly PPYE01 (sample SAMN08240022, study PRJNA423297) | Human gut metagenome, whole genome shotgun sequencing project. | reverse complement strand
AAATATTTTTTATATTTCCTCTCTACACTTATTATTTTATTTATTTTCTTTTAAATCGGTATCTTTCTGGCATGGAAGTCAGTTTTATGGCACGAAAATAAAAAATTAAATAGTTACACCTATCTAAAAAAGCTACTTTCATAATTGAAAATAGCTTACATTATTAATTTAAAAGTGTCTTATATACAATTTCATCCACACAGCTCTTAATATTATTCATCATTTGAACCCATTTAATTTGATTCTTTTGTTTAAGTTCTTCAGTAATATTCCATTTAATTTTATATTCTTCAACCAATCTGTCATATAAATCATCAGCTTCTTTTTGCGCTTTTAACAGATAATCATTTAATTCATTTTTTGAAAGTAATTTGAAATATAGTCCATAATCATGATTCTTTAAATAATTTAGCTTTGCTCTTCCAAAGCGATTTAAATGTATTTCTTCTACTTTTAAATTTGGTAATAGATAATCTCCAACTTGAATATATTCTATTTTTTTCATCTTTCATTCCTGCCTTCTCTTTGTTTTATTTTCTTCATTGCTAATTTTTCTATATCTTTTTGAATACTTCTTTCTCTTATTCGCTTACATGATTTGATTTCAAATCTTAAACTTTTAATTTGTGGTGTAAACTCTTTAGCTTTAGTTGACCACATTTCTTTTTCATCTTCATCTTTTGCTTTTCGTCTGTAGTAGTAACATTGTTGTCTTTGTTTAATGAGGTAATCTAGTTCATCTTGTTTGTTTTCCTGATAAGAATCTAACTGAGTAATATCTTCTATCTTATTTTTTGCTAGTAATTCAATATCATTGGTATATTGATTTAATTTTTTTAGTTCCCGTCTTGCTTCTTTAGATAATTTTTGTTTTACCTGAGGAAGTATATTCAAATAAACTAAACGTGCTACATACATTCCAGCAAGTTGTGGAAGTTTCTTTTGTCTATATTGTCGATAATAATCTTTGCATTGGTAGTAATATTTGTTTTGTTCCATATTTTGAAATGGAATGACTTTTGTTGTTAATCGTTCTTTTATTTGTTCTCTATGATATTGATTACCAAGAGATTTTATATAGATTGGTTCTTCACAATAAGGATGATAAATAACAGATTCTCCATTTATTTCATCAAATTTATAGCCTTTATTGTGCATAATTATTTTAAAATCTCTATAAAATGCACACTCTAAAACTGTTAAATCTATATCTCTTCTTATTTCATTCATAAATGATTTTAAAATATATTGATTCACTTTCTTTGTATACTTTTTAGGATTTTTTACAATAGACAAACCATATTCCAAACACAACTTATCGGATGTTTCTCTTAACATCCGATAATCTTTTTTAGTATTACAAAATCTTTTTCCATCTACAAACGATGTTGAATTTAAAAGAAAATGATTATGAATATGCTTCTTATCCACATGTGTTGCTACAACAACTTCAAAGCGATTACCATATAATTCTTCAACAAGTTTAATACCTATTTCATGTGCAACTTCTGCACTTACTTCTCCAGGTTCAAATGACTGATAGCCATGAAATGCCATGATTTGTTTATGATCATTAAAGAACTTCTTTGTATTCATCATTGATTTACACGGATCAAAAGAATCACAATTGATACAAGTAACATACTTTTTCTCACTCGTTTTATCATCATTATTCACATAATCTAAAACTGTATCTACTGTTTTTTCTTCATCTTCTACATAATGAATAACATGATCAAGTCGATCTTTTATTTTCCAAATTGAAGTAACTGCTTTAAACACCCCTTACTTCAATCTCTAATTTTTGAATCATATTTCTTAATTCATTAACAGTTGTTTCTATAAAATGTATATCGACCTGTTCATAAGTATTTAATGATTTTGCAATCTGATTGAGATTATTTCCAATATGATTGAATTCATTCTTTAACTGAAAATAATCAAGACTAGGTGGTTCTTTGATTACTGATTTAAAAAAACAGCGTCTAACATATTCTTCTCGGCTAAGTTTACTTTTAATTACTTTTCTATTCAAATCATTAAATTCATCATCATTTAATCTTACTTTAATTTCATGATTTCTTCTCATATTCTCCCTTCTTTCTTTGTTGGCGCTGCCAACTTGTGATTTGTATTTTGGGCACAAAATACGTTGCTTGCTGATACAAAAACTACGAATTTAACATCCTATTATGATAAGCTTCAATATCCTCATTATAAAGTTTTTTAAACTTCTCTTCTAAAGAATTCTTATAAGCTCTTTGCACTTCCAGATTAGCAATACTATCTGTGTTTAACCACTCTTTATATATTCCTTCTTTGCTTTCATCCATTTCTTCTACTTCACAATTTATATTTTCAAAATGGTTCGCAACTCCAACTTCCATATTTTCTAATGGATAGATATCTTTGTAATTATTAATAATGCTTCTATCTAATATCATAATGATTGCTTCATCTTGATTTGCTAAGCTTTTTGTTAATCCATAAGCTTTTTTAATTAATATTCTTAATGCATCTGGAGTTAAAGGTGAATGATTTTTTTCTCTCATATTTATAAAGCTTTCAAATTTTGCTCTAACCTTTTCATTTTCTATTTCATTTAAGATTCCAACCAACTCTAATCTATCCTGTTCTTCACTATTCTTTTCTATACTATCCTGTGTTTCCAAAATGGATACACAATCTGTATTCACATTGGATACAAACTGTGTACACTCATCTTTCATTACATATTTTTTTCCAACCAATACTAATTGTTGTTTTTCTTTTTGATAAATCGTTGCTTTAAAACGATCCTTTTGAATATAATTGTGAAGATTCCAATGAATAATCACAACAATACCACTATCAAATTTCTTTATAAATCCATTTTCTACTAGTAGCTCCATATCTTCTATTTGACTATTCACATATTTCATAATCTTTTTTGGACTATTCACAAATCCTTCATCATCTGCATTCAAACTTAAATGAAAATACAAATTTTGTGCACTCGATGGCAAATCCAAAAACAAATCACTATTTATTATTGTTTTGGAGAACATTCTTCTTTCCGCCATAAATTTTCCTTAAAAAACTTTATCAATTTTATTCACAAGATCAACATCTGTACTGACAAATAAGTGAATATATGTTTTAAAACATTCCGCTTCAGAATGTCCCATACGTCTAGCAATCGCTGTAACTGAACATCCCATATTTGCTAATAAACTTGCATGGGAATGGCGTAAGTCATGCAAACGAATTCTTTCCAGTCCAGCAAGATCCGCCATATCCCAAAAACGATGTCTAATTGTTTCTCTTGCAATAGGAACATCCACCCCAAACAAAAATGTTTGATTTGTCACTCCATATATCTTTTTATAATAACTGATATATTCTACTAAAATCTCACAAAGATTTGTAGGAATCATTATTGTTCTTTCACTTCGACTTGATTTAGCTGGACCGATATGCCACCTATTATCTCCAATTCCAAAACTTAATGTTTTATTAATGTGAATTGTTTTCTTCTTTAAATCCACATCTTGTAAAGTAAGTGCTGATAGTTCTCCTACTCTCATACCAGTAAAATAAAGAACATTAATAATTACATAACATTCATATTCATGATGTACTTTATCCTTCGGCGCAGTTAACATAAGTTGCTTGAACTGTTCAGGAGTATAAAACTTCATTTCCTTTTTTATCTCATCTGGTTTTTTATAACGATCTATTTTAGTCATAGGATTATAGAGTATATAGTTTTCTTTTACACCAAACTTAAAAATTTTATTTAGATAAGAGTAGATTCCATTTACATAATTTGTTGAAGCCCCTCTTTTGATAAATGTATTTAATATCTTTTGAATATCAACTGAAGTAATTGAAGATGCTTTTAAATTATATAAATCTACAAATTTCATCAACATATAGGCATTGGTTTGTTTGGTTGTTGCTTTTATATTATTTTTAACTTTATCATCATATAATTCAGTAAGTTCTTTAAAAGTTACCGAACTGACTTTTTGTTTTTGTTCAAAATTAAATTTATCTTTAAAATCTAATTCTATTTTCTGTGCTTCCTTCTTCGTGGTCACACCTTTTAACTTTTTTGTATAGTTATAATAATCATTAGGACCTCTTTTAATTGTTCCTTTCATTACATAACCATCTTTTGTCTTATAGACAGCCATAAAGACTAATCTCCTTTCTTGAAAACATTGAACTTTATTCACAAGTTCGATATAATCAAGGAGTAAATTGTTCCAAATTTACATGTGAACTAATTGTCGCAACCAATTAGTTCCTTTTTTTTACTTCTTGATTAAAAAAATCCTTAACTACCGCAACTGGAATTTTTCCATACAAACATCTTTGTGGATCAATATCATACATGATACGCATGCGTTTCATAAAATTGATAGCACTACTTCTCGATACATTTGCATATTCCGCAATTTCAGTTGCACCCCAAAAGAGTTTTTCCATCTGTACCCACCTCCTTCTTTACAATTTAGCAAATTTATGCTAAATTGATTACATACATATACTAGCATTTAAAATTATACTTTTCAATATGTTTTTAGCATAAATATGCTAAATCAGTGAATAATACCATTATAAACAGAAAAGAGGATACATACTATGTTAACAATCAATAATGTATTGATTAATAGAATTGAGTCACAATCACTTTATGAAAAGTTATCAACATTACCGACTATAGGTGACAGACTAAAATTTTTAAGAAAAGATTATCTCAAGAAGTCACGTGCAAAAATGGCAAGTGAAATGCAGATAGAACCTACTACAATTCAAAAATATGAGGAAAACAGAACTACTCCAAAAATATCACGTTTGAAAGAATTTGCAGATTATTTTCAATTACCTGTTGAAGTACTTACCGGAGAAGATGCCGATGTGATGATCATGGAAGATTACTTCTTGATTGGTAATTTACAATATTTTTGTTGGAGAATAGACTTTGATAGAGATCTATCAATTAGTGAAGAATTATTAAAACAAATTAAAATTGCTATTTATAAAGCAAATATTGAAATAGTTAAGCACATTAAAAATCAAAATGATTTAATATATGTATTGAAGCTCTTTGATTTGGATGAAGAAGATAGTTCTAGTGCACTTATTGATTTATTTGAGAAGAACATTCAATTAGTCACTAGAGGAGATTATAACGAAGATCATCAAAGAATAGAAAAACTATCTAAGGTTTTTGATTACGCAATTAATACAAAAAATCTTATTGATAAGAAAACTTATAATTCGATTGTGAATATCCTTTATCCGCTTGTAGAATGTTATAAAAATAATCCTGAATAGACCACTTATTTTAAGCATCAAAAATTAATGATTTTTTGGTGCTTTTTTGGTGGAAATTTTGCACTTTTTTCGAATTTTTTTGGTATTTTTTTGGTATAGCCCATTTTTAGGGCATTTTTGAGCATTATTTTATTCATAAAAAATAAAAACCCGCAAATCAAAAAAACGTTGATTTCATGCGGGTTTTGGCGTAAAAAAAAGGGCTTCTTCTATCTTGAAACCCTTTTTTATTTAGCATATTTTTCGCTAGATTAAGCTAATTCAGCAAAATATTTGATTGTTCTAACCATGTTAGAAGTGTATGAGTTTTCGTTGTCATACCAAGCAACTGTTTGAACTTCTGTAGTTCCGTTGTCTAATGGTTTAACCATAGTTTGAGTTGCATCGAATAATGATCCGTAAGTGATTCCTACGATGTCAGAAGATACTAATGGTTCTTCAGTATATCCGAATGATGGAGTAGTTGCTGCTTTCATAGCTGCATTTACTTCTTCAACTGTAACTTCACCTTCAACAACTGAAGTTAAGATAGTTGTAGATCCAGTTGGAACTGGTACACGTTGTGCAGAACCAATTAATTTACCATTTAATTCTGGGATTACTAATCCGATTGCTTTTGCAGCACCTGTTGAGTTAGGAACGATGTTAACTGCAGCTGCACGAGCTCTTCTTAAGTCACCTTTTCTATGAGGTCCATCTAATACCATTTGATCTCCAGTGTAAGCATGTACTGTTAACATGATACCAGATTTGATTGGTGCTAAATTATTTAAAGCGTTAGCCATTGGTGCTAAACAGTTAGTTGTACATGAAGCTGCTGAGATGATAGTGTCAGAAGCTTTTAAAGTACCTTCGTTTACACCGAATACGATTGTTGGTAAGTCATTTCCAGCAGGTGCTGAGATAACAACTTTTTTAGCTCCAGCATCGATATGAGCTTGAGATTTAGCTTTAGATACATAGAATCCTGTACATTCTAATACTACATCTACACCGATTTCTCCCCATGGTAATTCAGCTGCGTTAGCTTTAGCGTAGATTTTGATTTCTTTTCCATCAACTGTGATTGAATCTTCACCAGCTTCTACTGTATCAGCTAATGCATATTTACCTTGTGCTGAATCATATTTTAATAAGTGTGCTAACATTTTAGGATTAGTTAAGTCATTGATCGCTACAACTTCATACCCTTCTGCATTGAACATTTGTCTGAATGCTAGACGTCCGATACGTCCAAATCCGTTAATTGCTACTTTTACTGCCATTTTATTAATATTCCTCCTTGTAAATAGCTTTTATGCCATTATTATAAGTCAAAAACTTCACAAAAGCAACTACTACAACGTTGATTTCTTGTATAAGATGCATTAATTTTTCCTTTATTTTTCAATTAATTCCCATTTCATCACATCGTTAGCGCTTACACTTTTTTTTACTTCTTTTTTATTTTTTATTAAGAATATTTTTCCACTTTTATTTCTATAATAACGTATGGAGGTTATTTTATGCATCTTATCCCTACTATCATAGAAAAAGATCATCAATATCATTATGCTTACGATATTTATTCCAAATTGCTTGAAGAAAGAATTATTCTTCTGACCGGTACAATTGACGACGCTATGTCAAGCTCTATTATTGGTCAATTACTCTATCTCGAAGCTAAAGATAGTCACAGTGATATTTATCTTTATATTAATTCACCTGGAGGAAGTGTATCTGCCGGTTTAGCAATTTTTGACACTATGAATTTTGTTTCATGTGATATTAGTACTATTTGTTGTGGTATTGCCGCCAGCATGGCTGCTATTTTGCTAAGTGCAGGAAAAAAAGGAAAACGCTGTGCTTTAAAAAATTGTGAAATCATGATTCATCAACCCCTTGCCTCTCTAGAAGGTCAAGCAACCGATATTTCAATCAATGCTAAGAGAATCGAAAAGCAAAAAAAGAAATTAGCAGAAATACTCTCTCAAAACTCACATCAATCCATTGAAAAAATAATTCAAGATTGCGAACGCGACTATTATTTGGATCCAAAAGACGCCATAGAATACGGTTTAATCGATGAAATTATTTAAGTAGCTTTTTAGCAAGTGCCAAATAAATATCATGCATATAAGCATTAATATAAAATAATAATTATTTTCATCGCCTGTTTCTACATAATTATTAACAGGTCGATCATACATAATAACTCTCTGAATTTTTCCTGTATCTTTAACTGTAAACCTTAACGATTCAGCTACTTTGTAATTTTTAGGTGCAATAGCTTCAGTCAATGTATAAGTTTCTCCAGCAGTTAAGTTTTTGATCATATGAAGTTGTTTCCCTGAAGTCCATTCATCAATGACTTTACCATCTTTGTCGGTAACTTTAAGTTTAGCACCTTCAAGTTCTTTTTTAGTGGTAATATCTTGTTTAGATACTTCTACTTTTGTATCTTCATCCACCATTGATAAGGATGTATCTTTGCCTTCTTCTGCTGTGAATGTTTGTGTTTTAAAAGTTGCATATCCGTTAGGAGTTTTTGTTTCCTTCAATACATATTCTTCTCCAGCTTCTAGACCTTGAATCATATGTCTAGTTTCATTACCATCAAGATCAATGTTTGTGTAAGTAGTAACACCATCTTTTACAAACATGACAGTATAATCATCTTTACCTTTGTTTTTAACAATACTGTATTGAACTGTTGAATCTTCATCATCAACATACATCCCTTCAACTTTACCAGTTTCTTTTAATTGAGATTTCATTTCATCAGTAACATCAAAGATATGTTGTCCTGAAATCCATTTGTCAATAATGTTTTTAGTCTTATTAGAAGTGACTGTCATTTCAGCTCCTTTTAATAAGTTACCTTTTTCATCAACTTTTGAAACCTCATTGATTGTATCAATCATTTCTACTTTTTGATTTTCTTTAGCATATGAAATTTCAAATTCAATATCATTAGCAAGATTTAATCCTGTAGGAGCAAGATCTTCATGTAGAATATATTTCTTACCTTCAACCAATCCAGTAGCATAATGTACTTTACCTTCAGAAGTCCATTCATCAATGATGTTTCCGTCTTCATCTTTGATTTGCATTAAAGCACCAGTGATTTCATCACCACTTACTGTAGTTTTTGAAATTGTAACCTGTTTATCTTGCATTACTAATGTTTGATCCTCATCTTCACCAGCAGTAAATTCAATCTCTTTTGCCTGAACATATTCTTCAGGAGTTTTTGTTTCTCTTAAGATATATTTTTCACCAGCAACAAGTCCTTGAACTCTGTGAGTTGTTTCATTACCATCAAGATCAATATTAGAATAAGTAGTAATACCATCTTTAACTTGCATAAAAGTATAGTCATCACGATCTTTATTTTTAGCAATACTGAACATAACCATAGAATCTTCTTCATCCATGTATGTTCCTTCAGCTTTACCATTTTCTTCTAATTGAGATTTGATATCTTTATCAATGTCTAGGATATGTTGTCCAGCTACCCATTGATCAACAATATCTTTAGTTTTTTCCGATACGATAGATAAAGTTGCTTCTTTTACAGCTTTACCATCAACATCTGTTTTATTTACTTCTGTAACAGTATCAATCATTTCTACTGTTTGATTTTCTTTTTCTTTTGTAACTTCAAAAGTGAAATCATTTGCAAGATTGAATCCTAAAGGAGATAAATCTTCGTGCAATGTATAAATTTTACCTTCTTCTAATCCGTTAGCAATATGAGATTTTCCTTCACTGTACCATTCATCAATGATGTTTCCGTCTTCATCAATAATTTGCATATGAGCACCAGTGACTTCTTCACCGCCAACAGTTGTTTTTGAAACAAATACCTGTTTGTCTTTCATAGTAACTGTTTCTAATTCACTTGAATTTTTAACAGTAAATTTAATATCAGTAGCTTTTACATAATCTTTAGCTGTTACAGTTTCAGATAATGTATAAGTTTTACCAACAACTAATCCTTCAATAGAGTGTACTTTTTCAGTAGAAGTCCATTGATCTACTACATTTCCATCTTCATCTGTAATTGTTAATTGAGCACCTTCAACTTCTTTGTCTCCAGTTACATCTGTTTTGTTGAATTCAAAGTCAGTTGTTTTGTTTTCTACATCAAATGACTTAATGTAATTTTTTGTAGTGAAATCAGATTGTTTGAATACGGCATCATATTGAGCTGTATCTAATACGCAACCATCTAAAGTTTTAACTTCCTGAAGATAATATGAAGCTCCCTTCGTACTCATTGGCAGATTAGAAATATCTAAATGTCCATCTAAAGAAAGGGCATAGATACCATTTCCAACTTCACTTCCTGTATTGACAATAGCTCCTGAGTTTTCAGTTGTAATGACAGAATCCTTTTCAAACATCAAAGAGCCGTCAATCGAACTATAAATATCTTCTTTTGCCTTCAATACAAATTGGATTTTAGACAGATCCGAACGATCTACCAAATCTGTATCTGTATCTAAATCCATGACCGTTTTATTAAGTTTGATTTCTCCTTTAGGCTGTCTGTTTCTAATCTTTACTTCAACGATTGGATCAGCGTCTTCATCCACATCATAGTCATAGGTACTTGATATAACGAATTCAACTGGTTTTTCAAGATCAAGAAAACCTTTTGGTGTCTTGATTTCTTCAATCGTATATGTTCCTGCATTGAGCATCAATGGAAGAGTTACTGTTCCTTTTTCAACAACAGGAATGATTTCATTATCTGAATTTGTGGTAAAGGTATCTACCTTCGTACCCGATACTTTCTGAACGACATAGTTTCCTTGAGCATCTTTGATTTTAAAAGAAGCACTATTAAGAGTTACTTTCTTTCCAGTATCTTCATCTACCTTTACAAGCTTGACATAGGATGCAAAAGGTTTATTGTTGACACTTACAAGTTTGACTTGTTCGAGTTCATTGTACTCTGAAGAATCCTTAGTAACTGAAACAGTAAAATCAGGTGCTGTCATATAATCCTTAGGTGTCTTTGTTTCTCTTACTAGATATTTACCATAAGGAAGATAGTCAGTAATGGCACGACCGTTTTCATTAGTCGTAATGACAGCATAGGTTTTAGCATTGTCCCAGCCAACATTGTCTACTTCTGTTTTAAGTTTCCAAGTAAACTCTGCACCCTGCAATCCTTTAACGACTCCAGAGATTCCTTCTCTTTCACCGCTTTTAAACAATTGAATACGTTGTTTTTTGACCTTTTCTTGAACGATCATCTGATTGGCATCATTTCCAAACTGTAATTTAGCTCCGTGATACTGTTCATTGATCTGTGCAACATATTTTCCATCAATTACAGATGAAGTCGTACCTGAAGCTGTATCTGTAACATTTAATTTGGCACCCTTTAAGAAATACCCTTTAGGGGCTTTAGTTTCTTCTATGGAAATAGTTCCTAAAGGTAAAACATAGGTTCCATCTTGTTCATACAACTCATCTGAACCTTCAACTAAATATTGTTTAAGTAAACCTGCAACATACTTACCATTTGATAATTTCTTTGTTTTAAGTACCCATGTTCTTGTTGCTTTTGATGGAAGATTATCTTTAGTATAATATCCATCATAATATTTAACTGTAAATTCAGCACCTTCAAGAGTAGCATCTCCTTGAGGCATACCCTTGTTTTCAGCATCATTTTTGACGATTTCAAGACCGATTGGGTCGTTCTTTGGCTTTTCTGTTACATTTGTCGTTGTAGTCTGACCTCTTGTGACAGTTACACCATGAGAAGTCTGATCCACATCATACCCCTTACTGGCAGAGATTTCTTTTACAGTATATTTGCCTTCTAAAAGAAGTGATGATTTTGCATAGCCATTGACATCTGTAGTTAATTCCTGAACAAGTTTATTTCCTTCATAGATACCATATTTGGCACCTTTCAAAGAATAAAGGCTACTGTTGTTTGTCATATCAGGATTGGCAGACGTTTTCTTTAAATCAATATAGCCAAATCCCATCCATTCAACAGAATATTTTAATGTATCAGTTGTTTCCTGATACCATGAACCATGTGTCTGACTCGCACTGTTTCCATCACTGATCGATAAGGCACAGAATTTTCCCTTGGCAGATGAAGTAAGATTGCCACTTTGATAGTTGCTTAACGGATTCGTTGCAGGAGTTGTCAAATAGAATGATTGACCTCCATATACGGTAGCCGTTCCACCTGTCTTTGTATTGGATGTTCCCGCAATATGAATCGTTACATTGTTTTGTAATGGAAGCTGTACAGATTCACTGGAACTTGCATTGAATTTTACAGTATTTGTCTTTTGTAGGCTGTTTGCCTTGTCATAAGTTGCTGTAAATTTTGCCGTATTTCCTGTAGAAAAATTGGCACCGTTTGATGGATCAGGCAACTGTTCAATGCCTCGATATATATTCATGAGATTTGTACCATAGCTTCCACCAAATGTTTGATTGAATAATTCTTCGCTGAAGCCGTTCCAGTCACCACTGTAGGCACCACTTAAAAAGATATGTGTCAACAGATATTTGACATCATCGTTTGTAAGATATGAATCATTGGGACATACAGCAGTTTTCAAATCATGATCTGGCCCAAAAACATCCCACGCTGCTGGTCCACCATATCCATAATATAAAAGTTTCCTTACCATCGAATTGTTCTCAATGACAGAAGCTGTATAGTTCCCAGCAGAGGGTGTTTTTTTAGAAGATTCAAGACAGTACGACCACTGACCATTATAGGTACATGAATAAGTTGACCACTGTTTTAATGATGCTATTTTACGCCCCCACCATTCAGGATACTTAATATTTTTTACTCTTGTAAATTCATGGGGGACATTTCCATCCCAAGCATTGACCTTTGTGTTTACTGCAGAAAAACACATAGAAAGGATCATTGTCATAACCATGAATATTTTTCCAAGTTTATTAAATACTCTTCTTCTATTCATCAGAATAGTTTCCTCCTTCATAAATAAATTTACATCTTATCGTATCTGCCACACTGAAGGAGTGTATGGCTAGATACGATAAAAAGATCGATATTTTACTGATACAAGTTTCAATATCAGTGTTACTTCTCTAAGCAGGTTTTTATGATTGATAAAGCAATCGACCTTTGAACATTAAAAAAGACAATCTTTCGATTGCCTTATGGGTAGAATACCCATTTATAAATATGAACTTTTATCATTGAACTTTCTCCCTTCAAAAATAAAAGATGGAACATGTTCCATCTATGTAAAAGGGCAATCATTCGATTGTCCTTGTCTTTATTCATTTTTTATTTGACCGCACCACATGAACATCTATAGCCAGTCGTTACTGTTTCATCGTAAGCCTGTCTGACTACAACAATTTCATCGTAGGCTGGTGTTACAGTCACAGTACGTGTTTCTTGATGTGTAACAGCGTCATGATGATTAGTTCCTACTTGCACTCTTTTTGATGTATAGGAATGCCCAGTATCTACACTATGCATGAGAATTGCATCTCCGTCTTTGATAGCATCATAACCACAAACCTTACAAACATAATGTGTTTCATAAATAGGTTCATCATAAGCTTCCTTATCTACAACTGTATATGTTTCCTGACGTGTTACAGCGTCATGATGTACCGTTTTTGTTACAGCGTCATGATGCACTGTTTTTGTAATTGGAATATTATAGTTATGCTTATGTTCATCTCCTTTAGATGAAGATGACGAACTGCTTCCAGTATTGTTATTCGATGAACTAGAACTGTTCCCTGTTGATGGTTTACTAGTACCACTATTAGAAGATGGTTTTGTTGTGCTTTCACTTGATGAACTGTTTACTGTTCCTTTATTTGAAACAGGTGAAGAAGAGGCTACTGCATCAGTTTTGGAAACTTGATCACTTGCTTTTTTTGTAACAACAGTCTTCTTATTTCCATTTTCATCAGTTACTACTTCAGTAACAGCAACTTCGCCATCGGAAACAGCAGGGGCTTCAACAACATTGACTTTTAATTTCTTTGAAGCTTTATTTTTATATTTGTCTAGAATTGATACTTTTAGATCATAAGTTCCAATCGTGTTGACATCAACTTTAGATGTATCAATCTTCCAGTCTTTGACATCACTGTAATCGGTAGCTTTTAAAAGCTCACTGAAATTAAAAGCAGAAAGATCAGTATATTGAATGACATCAATACTGTCAGGTGCTGTTATTTCAGGTGCTTTTGTATCTTTTACAGTTACTTTTACAGTAGCTTTTTCTTTGCCATAGGTAAAGTTAATTTCATAGTTACCAACTTTTGGATAGTCTTTTTCTTCTTTGGATACGACATTTCCTTGTTCATCCTTATTTGTTACAGTAACGTACTTAAGATTGTCTTTTTCTTTTGTATCTTTAATGATCTTATCTAGATTATCAATTTTATTTGCATCCAAATAATCAGCAACATTAGTTGAAACTTTTTGACCAAGTTCAGCATCCACTTCATTTGATGTTAAGACTAGATTTTTAGAACCGTTGTTATTTAGAATGACTGCACCAGCAGCTCCAATAACTAAAACACCTGCTAAACAACCAGCTACTATTTTTTTCTGGTTTGTATCTAAATATTTTTCAATAAAATTTTGTTTTTTTGTTTCCATATTTCCACTCCTTTGAATTTTTAATCTATTTCTAAGATGGAACTAGTTCCATCGCTCTTTTCTAAATGAATAGGACTTACATAATCTATATGTAGGAAAATTATAAATGCTACTGTTTTAAATATTTGTCCTGAAGGATAATAAACTTAATATCGACAATAACATTCCATATTGATTAGTGCCTATGTTTTTTAATCAGGACTTACATAATCAGATACAATTCTATCATCTTTCTATCGGAAGGGAATATTTTTTTAATACCAATTAACGCCTGAATTATATTCCTTAGCTGTAATGATGGAACAAGTTCCACCTCTCAACTACAATTCTATACTATCATTTTATCACGTCTATTTTTAAAATCTATTGACTTTTTTGTGCAATTCTATTAGAACTATTTTCATAAGAAAAAGATGGAAGTACAGCCATATTCCATCTTTTTTGATTAGGATTTACATAATTAAATATTTGTTATCTTTTGTTAAAAATCAAACCGTAAAAGACAATTCTGATGAAATATCTGGGGATAATCCTAATATTGTCAGAATTCAAATAGTTTAAATAATGCCAATATAAATTGTTTTGATTGTTTAAAAAATTTATTTCATTGCACCACAAGAACATTTATAGCCTGTAGTAACCGTTTCATCATGGGCTGGTGTTGATGCTTTAGCTGTATTGTTTGAATCGCTATTTGTATTAGAGGTGTTCGTATTGCTTGAACTGTTTCCACTATTGATAGAATTTAATTGCTTGATCCAGATGAATTGTTGCTAGGAGCAAGTGTACTACTTCCAGTGTTTGTTGTTGGTTTTGTGTTAGCCGTATCACTCTTAACAGTTCCTGTATTAGATACAGGTGATGTAGACGCTACTGCATCAGTTTTAGAAACTTGATTGTTAGATTTTTTAGTGATAACAATTTTCTTATTTCCATTTTCATCTTTATTGATAACCTTCACATACTTTAAATTATCCTTTTCCTCAGTTTCTTTAATGATTTTTTTAACAACTTTATTACTTAGCTTATTTTTATCTAAATAGCTATCTATATTAGCCGATACAGTTTGCCCCAATTCAACATTGATTGTATCAAATTTAAGTATTAATTTACTTTGTTGAAAATCACAAAATATTAGCTTTACAGCTCCCACAACCAAACCAACCACTATAATAATTCTTAATTTTTTTCTTGTTTTTAAAACTATAAACCGCTTGAAAAATTCTTCTATTTTTCTTTTCAAAATGTAATCCTCTTCATTTTAAATAATGAATAGATATAAAGTAATCCACCAGAAAATCTGGTGGTTTTGCTTTCATCGCCCATAGGGCTCAGCATCTCGCTTAAGCCCCCTAGGCCTCTGCTGGCCTGACACTTGCTTACTGTCGCTTATCTACCCTTAAAAGGGTCGTTAAATTCCATTCGCATTTGTTCAGAAATCCTATCTTCTTGTATTTGATTCGTTATATACTCATTGATCTTTTTTGTATTTTTTCCTACTGTATCTACATAGTATCCTCTACACCAAAATGATCTGCTTCTATACTGATATTTCATATTACCCCATTTT
>PPYE01320799.1_pt1 | contig 15531 bp, 20 predicted proteins | sample 1559881 | NCBI WGS metagenome assembly PPYE01 (sample SAMN08240022, study PRJNA423297) | Human gut metagenome, whole genome shotgun sequencing project. | reverse complement strand
GTATTCGGACGAATTTATTAAGGTTTTTCCGCAAGATACCAAAGAAGAAAAACGGCTTTTCCAACTGATAAAGGCTGCAATAATATTCTGTTAACCGATGACCTCAAAGTAGGGATAATAGATTTTGGTGATGCCGGTATTTTCGAGAAGTCGTACGACTTTACCGGACTCGAAGATGATATGATGTTAGACGCTGCAATAGTAGCTTATGGCGGTGACGAAGTCCTAAGAGAAAAAGTAGCCATCAGACGACAATTCTTACCGTTAATGGAAATGCTGTTTTTAATTGACAGGAAGGACGAGGAAGGCATTATACAATGTGCAGGCAGGATGCGGAATAATTTGAAAAACACGAATTGCTTGTACTGCTGCATTTAGGCTTAAAACCATGAATGTGGAAAGGCCTATTTCTAAAACCTTTCCGCATCCTATAATATCGGTTTATAGCGTATTATAATACACCCTCAACAGAGAAGGATCTGTTAGAGGCGATTCTCCTTTAACTTCCCCGAATATTTCTATAAATAAAGTACGTAATTCATGGATATGTTTTCTGTCTCTCATCCACTTGATAAAATCCAACGGATCGGTATTCTTATATTCTTCGATCGGTTTAAGACCTCCCATATCTGTTACATCAGTACGGGTAGACCAGCTTCCTCTTGAAGATTGGAACTCATAACTTGCCAGATAAGCTAAAAACAGTTTGGCTGTCGCCTTATGCTTTGTCAGTTTAAACATGGCTGCACGTTGTGGCCAGGTGATAAAGAAATCATCTTGAGGGATAAATGCTTCCGATGGCTCATTAGGATAGGTAGGATATCCAACAATATTCCCTAAAAAGCCTTTTTGTCCGACTAATGCAGCCGGAGCTGCTGTACCACGGACAAAGGTAGGATTTTGAGCTTTTAGCTTATACAGGTAATCTTTTCCGTACTTTTTAATGATATGGTCAAACACATGCAATACGGCATCATCGTCGTGAGGAGGAGTCAATACCAATTTGTCCTTAAAAACAGGATTCAGGAAATCGTTATAGCTCTTCGGAGTAAAATCCAGACCGTTTTTTGCATACTGTGGAAGGAATGCAAAGATAAATGCACCGATAAAGTGTCCGTCAGGGTCAGAATATCCTTCCCTGATATATTTAAATCCTTCCGGTTTAAATGGCTCCAAAACTCCCATTTTTGTCCAGTATTCGAAGTCATTCATAGTTTGCAGCATAACTACATCCGGTTCCAGAAAACCGTCGTTCAGTTGCTGATATACTTTCAGATCGTGATACTTCGACAAATCTACAATGATTTCTATATCGATTCCGGGAAATCTTTTGCGGAACTGGTCACGCAGCGTATCCTGCTGATTGGGGGCATCGCCTCCTGCCCATACCAGGAACGGTTCTTTACTGTCCTTCATCTCCTCTTTTGCCGCAGCATAAAGAGCATCTAATTCTGTTGTTTCGTTTTTATAGTCCATAATCTTCTTATTTGTACTGTTTATTGTATTAGCTGATAGGAGCAATACGGTTATTAATATTAATATCTGTTTCATAATGTGTTTTCCGTAGCAGGTTTCAGTGTTCCCTTGTAATTATAGTATGTAAGGTCGGGCATGGTAATATTAGTATAGACAATGCCCTTTTCAAAATCTTCGAGATGGGTTACCGTCGATTTATCCACTTCCTGCCATGTTACCATGTACACATTGGGGCGGATAAGTGTACGTTTTATGTCAATAACCTGGTTTCGTCCCATTCCCTGCAACAATTCAATCTTTAATTGGGATTCGGATAAGAAATCCAATAAATAACGGTCTTCGCCGAAATCGGCAATAAATTTGTGTCCTATAACCGGAATCTGATTTTCTGAATTTTCCATATTTTTGCTTTTAAACTACCTCCAGCCACAATGAATGCAGCTATCAATAACATGATTTGTCTTACATTCATTGAAATATTATGATTATTCTAAAAACAATTATTATTCTTAATAGTTCCGGTTATTTAAAGTGAAGTAAATGAAGTTGAAAAGTAATGAATACCTATGATATGTATATGCTTTTTATCACATACACAGTGATTTGACCCGAATTTAAAGGAGGCTGAAAGGATAAAATATCTATTATACTTTTATGTTTGAATGTCCGATTTGTACCATACAAAGTCTGATTTGTACCGCATTTTTTAGGGGTATGAAATGATTGATTACTCTAAAGAGATTTTATTCTTTTGTTGAATGTAAATCATTTATAATCGAACTCTTAAATTCCTCGGGAGTCTGTTCTGTGTGCTGCTTAAAAAAACGGGAAAAATACGATGTATCTTTAAATCCGAGTCCGAAAGCAATGCTTTTGAATGTTTCGTTCCCATAGCTAATCCGCCGTTTGGCTTCGAGTACAAGCCGTTCCTGAATAAGTTGTTTAACTGTCATACCCAGCTCTCGCGTTGCCAATGCATTCAGTCTTTTATTGCCTAAAGATACTTTTGCTGCATAAAAGGAAGTTTCATGTTCGCTCCGGTAGAATTCTTCTATCAGTGATATCACATCACTGATCCGGTTGTCGATATAGCTTACCCCTGTATCCTTATGGTGGGAAAGCATCATGAAGGTAAGTAGTGTATGCAGATGGGTATTAATAAGTTCGTTTCGCCGGTTTTCGCCGGTTTCTTTAAATAACGCCTCAATAATTTGTTTTACGATTTCTATATCATTATTGTCTATACATATCCGGTTAGGCAGTTTATAGCCTACATGTTCTTTAAAATACATCCGTATGTGGTTGAAGTATTCCGATTTGACAGCAATCAGGAAACCCTGTTCCACCTTAAGGTCCATCCGATACACTTGCCCCGGTTTTATAAGATAAACGTACTCTGTTTTTATCGGGGATCGCACAAAATCAATTTCATGCACGCTATCTTCTTCTACCTGCGTAAAATAAAGTATTTCATAAAAGCTATGGCTGTGTGTCCCATTAAGGTTATATTGATGTCCTTTTTCAATTGGCATCATAAATACATTCTCTTCTATATTATGTACGGGTATATCGTATGGCGGCATAAAACAAATTTGCTATTGCAAATATAGTCTTAAAAACCGAAAAAAGAATGATATTCTGTATTTTGGAAAACCCACTTAGCCGCAATAGTGGGACAGATATAGACCTGTTTTTTGTATTTGGTGTAGAAGTTGTTACTGATCTCCACTTCACTACCGAGGGAAAAATGACGGTTGAAGTTGAACCAGAATTGGGGTTCTGCGAGCAAGATCACTTTTTTACCTCCTTGCCCGGTAGTCCTGTCTTTATTTTCTGTCCATACATCGATAAAACCGGATAAGGTAATCTTGTCTTTCTAGCATGTATATGACCAAGTGGCAGATGCTTGAACGTCATTGCTCGCCTTCTTGAAAGCATTATACTTATAAAGCAGATAGGTGGTAATTTTAAACTTGCCGGTAGCCGGGCTGTAGGCCGCTCCCGCCAGGTAAGCATTGGGTATGGAAAATTCCGAGTTATTCTCTCCCTGCGTAATGCCCTCATTGAATTCAAAGTGTGCCATAAACGGAAACTTCCCTAATCTAAAGTCTCGCTTCAGTTCAAGATAGGCCAGGCCGATATTGCCTTTTTCCTTATTGAAATCCATGTCTATAAATCCATAGGTTGAACCTAGCTTATCGACGAATATACCCTGAAAGATAACAGTCAGATAATTTTTCGGGGCGACATCGCTATGTAAGGCATGGTCTGGGTCGAAGTGCAAATTTCCTGAGAATATGCCGTAAATGTGCATATCCCCAGAAAAAACAGAAAAACAGTCCTTTTCATTCCGGTTACTTCTCTTTGAACGGGTCTTTTGCCCCTGTGCCGTTTGCCGTACTGTTGAATAACTGAATGATGAATGAGGATTCGGGCAGGTTTTCGATGAACGGTGTGAACATATCATTGGCTATCGGACCTTTCCAGTCGGCTTGCAGTTCGCAGGCAAGCGGAAATACGGTAACAGGTTCGGCACCGGCATTAGCCATGCGTGTAACGGCCGCATCGGTTTCGTATTTGCTCCATCCGCCGCAAGCATCTATTACTGGATATACTTTGTAGCCGTCTTGAAGCATCGACAAGGTAGGAAATGTGCAGCAGGTGCCGATTGTAACCCCTGAAATAATACCTGTTCTGCGGTAAATCGGTTCGCCGGAGAATATTTCTTTGAGTTCGGGAAAAATGTCTCCGTTTTGCCATTGTGTATTGGAAGAGGTAAGTAATACAGGAATTTTAGCTGCTTTTGCCATCTTTGCCAGTCCGATCACATTGCTTTTATAAGCAGAAAGGCTTTCGAAATCGCGTACTCCTGCCATAAGCCCTATCTGATGGTCGACAAACAGTATGATACTGTTTTCAAGAGTAGGTTTGTCATAAACAAAACGACCTGCTTTTTTAGCTTCTTCCGCACTTGTACGGGGTGCTAAAACATGGTCGGTTACCGGACTGACAATTTCTTTATTGTTCTTCATTTTTTTAATGCTATATGTTAATACTAAATTGTTTAGTGCTTTAACATCATACATTCTTCCAAAGTTCTATTTATTCCCGTTTGTACAATACAAAAGGTAATTAGTACCAGAGGGCGATAGATACAAACAGATGGGCAAATGATAATAGGTTCATACCATATCACTCACCTTAAATGGCAGTAAATTGAGTTGCTATTTTATTAATGGTTGTATAAGTTGAATAATTTTGAAGGTGCTATATCGTATTGTTCCTTAAATTTACGGGAAAAATGAGATAAAGTTTCAAATCCCAATTCCCAATAAATATCAGAGGGACGGCAACTCTCTTCGGTGATTTTTTTATAAGCCACTTCGAGCCTTTTCCGAATGAGCCATTTAGACGGAGTTGTTCCAAACACTTGCTCAAACTCCCGCCTGAAAGTGGAAAGGCTTCTTCCTGATAATTCAGCAAATCGCTCTAATGGAGCATTGTATATGTAATTAGTATTCATAAATTCTTCGAGGCTTAATCGCTCGCCCGATTGCTTGCGAAACATTTCACTGAGCAAATGCGGGTCGTGCAGTGAAAGTATATGCGCACACTCCTGCAATTTCAAATCGGTCAGGATTTTATCCGGATAAGTATCGTTCCTGGCATATATGTCAAGTGAAGAAAAAAGCGCCTCTATCATTACATTGGAGTAAATAGATTCAAAAGCCTCTACTTTGGCATTGGAAACTGCTGGCCGGATAGCGTATTGTATATACTTCTCCAAGAACTTGTCTGTAAAGTTTAAACACAGCATTCTGAAGGGACGATTTCTATCGGGGTGCATCCTTATGCGTGAGAATCCGCCCCGGTTTACAAATACAAATTCACCTGCTCGTATAGTGACCTGTTTATTGTTGTTGGAAAGAACAGCAGTACCCGAGACTATTTTGATAGTCTTAAAATATTTTTCATATAACTCTCTCTGTCTTAATTTAGAGTAAGCCACAAAGTAAAACTCATCCTGCGATTTTTCCATCGGGTTCTTTATTTCCATGCACGCAAAGGTAGTGATTTTGACTTTTACAGACAACTAATAATGAACCGTACAGATAACTTTGTTTGTAGGGTTCGGAGTTACTTTTGCAGTGTCTTAAAAAGAAGAAATAATAATCATAAAAAATAAACGATCATGGATAAATTTATTGGCTCCCATTTTATATATACTTATGAAAATGGCTGGGAGTATGAACTTTATGTAAAAAATGAAGATACAATCGACTACAGGATACACAGCGGAATGGTTGGCGAACGATGGGTGCGCGACCAAAAAGTAGATTTGGTAAAACTAACGGAGAATGTGTACAAAATCTCATGGACAGAGCCGACAGGTACAGATGTAAGCGTGGCTTTTATGCCGAAGGAAAACAGGCTGCACGGCATTATATTCTTCCCCAAATGGGTACATGAACATCCCGAGATCACAGTCTGTTTCCAGAACGATTTTATTCCGATGATGGAGGAAAACCGGGAGAAGTACGAGACATATCCCAAATATGTAGTGCCCGAATTTGCGACCATCACCTATGCCGCGAACGAAGGGGTGAACAACGAGAAAGTGATTTCGCAGGCTCCCTACGAGGGAATGGTTAACGATATCCGGTCAGGTAAATTGAGTTTTAAATAAACTGCCGGAAAATCGATGGAAAAATGTCCGATAAGCGAGGTGCTGCGTCGGTACGCCATGTTTACAGTTTCCCTGTTTATTATGGCTATCGGCGTAGCACTAACATTGCGTTCTGACCTCGGCTCCTCGGCAATCTCCCTGTTGCCTTATACCTGGAGCCTATCTTCGAATATTCATATCGAGATGCTGGGATTTACTTTCACTGTGCCTTCCTGGTCGGTAGGTCAGTACACCATTTGCATGAATACGATCCTTGTACTGCTCCAGATCGTACTGCTTAAAAGTGGGTTCCCGAAAATCCAATTGCTGCAAATGGGCACGGGGCTGGTGTTCGGCCTGTTTATCGACCTTGCTATGTGGCTTACCTCTTGGTTTGTTTGGGACAATTCGATGCCGGGGTATCTGTTGCGTCTCGTTCAGCTTCTTGCCGCGGGGGCTATTATCGGCTTCGGAACAGCTTGCGAGGTGCGCTGCAATGTATTGTTGTTGCCCGGTGAAGGCTTTTGTACCGCTTTATCCAAGGTAACGGGGATGGATTTCGGCAAGGCGAAGATTTACAACGATACAACTCTGGTTGTTATCGGGATTCTTTTCTGTTTTCTCTTTTTTGAGACATGGAAATGGAATATAGTAGGGATTGCCACATTGATTTCTATGGTGTATGTGGGCATAATGGTTCGATTCTTTTCTTTCAGACTGAACTGGCTGGACGCGGTGCTGAGGGTAGGTTAGATAACTTTATGGATACCCCCCATTCAAATATTATACCTATCTTTACCCCTATAAACCAAACAACTACTTTATGTGCTTTGTTTCCATGCAATAACGTATCCGTTTTATTCCAACGAATTCTCTCCGAAACAGCGTTCGGGGCAGGTAAAAAGTAACAATATGCAGTCACAGAAAATTCTATTGATAGGAGGAACAGGGTATCTGGGAGGGTATATCTTGAAACAATTGGTCGAACAAAAGTACGATATCCGCGCTATTGTCCGCAACCATAAAAGCGTGAATACATCAGCCCCGAACCTCGAAATTATCAATGCGGAAGCTACCCGGCCGCAGACCTTGAAAGGCGTATTCGATGGGGTAGATGTCGTTATTAGCACGTTGGGGATTACCCGTCAGAAAGATGGGCTGACTTATATGGACGTTGACTATCAGGGCAATATCAACCTTCTAAAAGAGGCGGAGGCCAGCGGTGTAAGGAAATTCATCTATGTATCCGTTCTCAATGGCGAGAAACTGCGTAACCTGAAAATCTGTGAGGCAAAAGAAAAGTTTGTAGACTGCCTCAAAGCCTCCCCAATAGCTTACTGCGTGATTCGTCCCAACGGTTTTTTTTCCGATATGGGCGATTTCCTGAAAATGGCTAAAGGTGGAAAAGTATATTTATTGGGTGACGGCCGCCTCAAACTCAATCCGATCCACGGGGCAGACCTGGCAGAAGTCTGCATAAGCGCAATCGGTTCAGCCGAAAAGGAAATCAAAGTGGGAGGTCCCGATATGTTAAGCCAGAACGATATCGGCAAGATGGCACTGGAAGCCTACGGGAAGCCCCCGAAAATAGTCCACCTCCCCGACTGGCTGCGTCGCCTTACGCTTTGGAGTCTTCGAACGTTTACCTCGTCCAAAACCTACGGCCCCATCGAGTTTTTCATGACGACAATGGTGGTGGATATGCAGGCTCCCCTGTATGGAAATCATCACCTGGCCGATTATTTCAGGAGGTTGCAAGTGTGAGGTGCTATCTATTCGTTAGCACTGTTGAAGTTTCCACCTGCCTTTCAGGAATATTCCAGTATTTTTTCAGCAATACATTTTTCTCTTCCTCAGTAACTTCCCGGAAGCCGTTTTTGAGATAAAAGTCGATAGCCCACTTTGCATCTTTCCATGTACCGATGAGAATTGGTTTTTCCTGGTTTTCAGTCAAGAAATGAAGCAGCTTTGTGCCGATACCGCCTTTCCTTTTGCGGGTGCGCACATAAGCATGACGAATCAGTTTAACGTCGAGCACATCCTGAATGCCCATCACGCCGACGATTTCACCCTCTTCTTCATAGCAATAGAAAACAACTCCGGCGGCAATCTCATGCTTTAATCCTTCCATCGGCATGTAGGGTTCTTTCCATCGGTTTGCCGGGATAATACCTTTGTAGGCAATAGAGGCATCATTTATTATTTCGTGGATGGTATTTATATCTGATTCTGTATATTTTCGTATCATACAGCTTTATTATTAATGAAATGGAACGGGCGACAAAAATAGTTATCTGTTGAGAGAGTCGCAATATGCCAGAGTGATTTTATATCAAACAATAGTCATTTCGCCGTTAAATGAAACAGGGTGCTCCGTTTAATGGAAGTACCCTGTTCGTTTAATAGAGGCAAGTGGTTTGTTAAGTAACTAAAAGTTAAAATATCATTCGTAAACTTGCGAATTAAAAGTCTATTCGTATATTTGCGAACAATAAATATAAATAGCTATGTCAAAAAAAGAATTAACAGCCGAACAAGAACAGCTCGCACGCTTCGCAAAAGCCATAGGTCATCCTATTCGTATTGCTATACTGGAAATGTTAGCCAATCAGTCATGCTGTTATCATGGCGATATGTCGGAAATACTGCCCATTGCCAAAAGCACACTTTCACAACATTTGAACGAATTGAAAGATGCAGGATTGATACAGGGAACAATTACATTGCCAACGGTTAAATATTGCATCCATGAAGAAAACTGGCAAAAAGCTAAAAGTATGTTTTCTGCATTGTTCATTGAGATCAATAATGAAGAAAGCTGCAAAAGCAAATAAAAAATTTTGTTTTATAAGTTCGTGTTTTTGCGAATTATCTGTATAATTACGAATTACTATATCATATATGAAAATTAGGAACGTTACATTAAACGATGCAAAAGGCATCTGTCATATTTATAATTATTATGTGGAAAATACAGCCATTACCTTTGAAACAACAGCCGTAAGCGAAAGCGAAATGCAACAGCGTATCAAAGGCTTTTTAGATGAAGGATTTCCTTACTACGTAGGAGAGATTAACGGCAAAATTGCAGGCTACTGTTACCTGCATAACTGGAATAACCGTTGCGCTTATTCATCCACAAAAGAAGTTACTATCTATTTAGATAAGGATTTGCAGGGTAAAGGAATAGGCACGATCCTGTATCAACATCTTTTCAAAGAAATATATAAAGACGATGTACACGCCCTGATAGCAGGAATATGTATTCCCAATGAAAGCAGTGTACGCCTGCATGAAAAATTCGGATTCAAACAGACATCACACATGAAAGAAATAGGCTGGAAGTTCGACCAATGGCGTGACGTAGGACATTGGCAGCTTGTAATAAATCAAATACCACCTAAAATTCTTATCCTTTGTACAGGCAATAGCTGCCGTAGCCAAATGGCACACGGTTTCTTACAATCCTTTGACCCTAAACTATTGGTCTATTCCGCAAGAACAAAAGCAAGCGGAGAGGTAAACCCTAAAGCAATAGAAGTAATGCAGGATGCAGGAGTGGATATTTCACACCATATATCCGACAATGTAGAGCAATATATAAATGAACAGTGGGATTATGTGATTACCGTTTGCGGTGGTGCAAATGAAAGCTGCCCTGCATTTTCGGGAAAAGTAAAGAACCGTTTGCATATGGGTTTCGATGATCCTTCCGAAGCTATAGGAACGCCGGAATTTATACAATCGGAGTATATCAGGGTAAGGGATGAAATTAAGAAAGCATTTTATAAATTATATATCGAAAGAATAAAAGGCAATGAATAAGAAAAAAATGAGTTTTTTAGACAAGAACTTAACCCTTTGGATATTTCTTGCAATGGCTATCGGTGTGGGATTGGGGTATTTTGTACCCTCTTTCAGCAGCTATATAGATTCCATGTCGAGCGGAACAACAAACATACCTTTGGCAATCGGTCTTATCCTGATGATGTACCCGCCATTGGCAAAAGTAGATTATAAACAACTGCCGAAAGTATTTTCCAACGTAAAGATATTATCCATTTCGTTAATCCTGAATTGGATTATAGGACCTGTATTAATGTTTGTACTTGCTATTGTGTTTTTACACGATTATCCCGAATATATGGTAGGTGTTATTTTGATAGGTCTTGCAAGATGTATCGCTATGGTGCTTGTATGGAACGACCTGGCAGAAGGTAACATTGAATACGGTGCAGGACTTGTAGCCCTGAACAGTATCTTTCAGGTGTTCTTTTACAGTTTCTATGCGTGGATATTCGTAACCAAATTACCCCCTTTATTTGGCTTTGAAGGTGCGATAGTGGATATATCCATAGGTACGATAGCTGAAACAGTCGCTATTTATTTAGGTATTCCTTTTCTCATGGGCATTCTTAGCCGTCTGATATTGGTTAAAGTCAAAGGTGAACAATGGTATAAAGAAAAGTTTATCCCTGCCATATCACCTATTACCCTGATAGCCTTATTATTTACCATTGTGTTAATGTTCAGCCTGAAAGGTGAACTGATAGTACAAATACCGTTAGACGTGGTACGTATCGCCATACCGCTACTAATTTACTTCGTGGTGATGTTCTTCCTTAGCTTTTTTGCAGGTAAATTAATGGGTGCATCCTATGATAAAAACGCTTCGATAGCATTTACAGCCACAGGAAACAACTTTGAACTGGCTATTGCAGTGGCAATCGGTGTATTCGGCTTGCATAGCGGACAAGCCTTTGCAGGCGTAGTCGGTCCGCTTGTCGAAGTACCAGTACTTATCCTTTTGGTAAACATATCCTTTTGGTTGAAAAGAAAATATTACAAATAAATATCATGTTAAACGAATAAACATTAATCTTATGAACAAAAGTATTTTAGTCCTATTCTTAGCCGTACTACTTGCAGCTTGCGGTAATAAAACCACGAGCAAACAGGCAGAAAACCAGACACAGGAAAAACAAACCGTTACAACGGCTCATGCTTCGGTAGTAAATGTCTATTACTTTCACGGCAAACAACGCTGTAAAACCTGTATAGCCGTAGGTGATTTGGCAAAGAAAACCATTGAAGAAACCTATTCAGGCAATAACAAAATAAAATTCATCGAAGTAGATACAAGCGACAAGCAGTTTGAAGATTTGGTAAACAAATATGAAGTATCGTGGAACGCTTTGATAATAGCCAAAGGCGATAACTCCGTAGATATTACGGAACAGGCTTTTGCAAACGCTTTAAACAACCCCGATGTATTAAGCGAACTGATAAAGAAAGAAGTAAATCAAAGAGCATCATAAACAGGTATGGATTTTCTTCAACAGATAGTAGATAATTCGGATATTCCTGTACTTACAGCCTTTATACTGGGCTTAATGACAGCTATAAGCCCTTGCCCGTTGGCAACCAATATAACAGCAACAGCCTATCTGAGTAAAGACATAGCCGCCAAAAAACGTGTTCTTTTCAATGGCATATTTTACACGTTAGGTCGTACTTTCAGTTATACGGCATTAGGACTAATATTCTATTTCGGTGCAAGTAAATTCCATATAGCCAAAATGCTGCAAAACATTAGCGGTCTGTATCTGGGAATAGCTTTAATCATTATCGGTATTCTGATGCTCGATGTTATAAAATTCAATATTCCTGCATTGAGTAAACTCACATCGAAAGTCGGTGAAAAGAAATTGAAAAAGAACTATGTGAACGCTTTTCTTTTGGGTGTATTGTTTGCACTTGCTTTCTGCCCTTACAGTGGGGTATTGTATTTCGGTGTACTTATACCTATGACAATCAGCAGTGCATCAGGGTTGCTTTTGCCCCCTGTATTCGCCATAGCGACAGGTTTGCCTGTTATCATTATCGCTTATCTGTTGGCTTACAGTATGTCGAATGTCGGCAAGTTCTATAACAGGATGAAAAGCTTTGAAGTATGGTTCAGGCGTATCGTATCGGCTGTATTTATCATAGTGGGAATATATTATATAGTAATGAATATCTAAAAGCATAAAAATATGGAAATAATCGTATTGGGTACAGGTTGTGCAAAATGTAAAACAACCTATGAAAGAGTTGCCAAAGTTATTGCAGATACAAACAGTACAGCTACTTTAAAGAAAGAAGAAGATATACTGGAGATAGTCAAATACAACATCATGTCACTTCCTGCGATTGTAGTGGACGGTGAAGTAAAAATAAAAGGCTATGTACCCACAGAGGAAGAAATTAAAAAAGTAATCAATTAAATTATAAAGCGATGTTAGATTTAAAATTAGATACCCGCAAAGCGGTAAAGATATACGACCCTGCACTATGCTGTCCGACAGGATTGTGCGGTGTGAATATAGACCCTGAACTAATGCGTATAGCAGTAGCTATCGAAAGCCTGAAAAAGAAAGGAGTTATTATTGAAAGGTTTAACCTGCGTGACCACCCACAGGTATATGTTGATAATAAAGTAATCAATGAATACCTGATGAAAGAAAGTGCAGCGGTATTGCCTATTACTACATTAGACGGTGAAGTAGTCTTAACAAAACAATATCCGTCGAATGCACACATAGCCGAATGGCTGAACGTAAAAGAAGAAGACCTTACCGTAAAGAAATAAACCGTAAATCACTTTCTGTTACAACGAAATGAATCTGTTTCCAAAGAGCAGAAAGGGAACGTATTATCTCCAAAATCAATTAAATAGATAAAAAAATGAAAAAGTATAATCCTTCAAGTATTGAGCTGACAAAGTATGTATTCTTTACAGGTAAAGGTGGTGTAGGTAAAACATCTATCGCCTGCGCCACAGCCGTAAACCTTGCCGATAGCGGTAAGAAAGTCCTTTTAATAAGTACCGACCCTGCATCTAATTTGCAGGACGTGTTTAATATGGATTTGGACAACAAAGGCACAGAGATTAAAGAAGTGCCTAACCTGACCATAGTAAACTTAGATCCGGAACAGGCAGCCGCCGAGTACAGGGAATCGGTTATTGCACCGTTCAGGGGTAAACTGCCCGAAAGCGTTATTATCAATATGGAAGAACAGCTATCAGGTTCATGTACTGTTGAGATAGCAGCCTTTAATGAGTTTTCGGACTTTATCACCAATGAAGAAAAAAGAAAGGATTATGATTTTATAATCTTTGATACAGCACCCACAGGGCACACATTACGGATGCTTCAACTACCGTCTGCCTGGAATACTTTTATTGCGGAAAATACCACAGGTGCATCCTGTTTAGGGCAGCTTTCAGGATTAGAGGACAGGAAAGAAGTATATAAAAATGCAGTCAGCACCCTTTCAAACAGCAAACAAACTACCCTAGTACTGGTAAGCCGACCCGATGAAAGCCCACTCAAAGAAGTTGAACGCTCATCCAATGAACTGTTAGATTTGAATATTGTTTCACAAAACCTGATTATTAATGGAGTATTGGAAAACTATGACGAAAACGATACAGTTTCCAAACAGATATACCAACGGCAGCAAAGCGCACTGAATAACCGTTCCGAAGCATTATTAAAACTCAATACCTATATCGTTCCGCTTCGTTCCTACAATATGACAGGCATTGATAATATCCGCAATATGCTCAATAGCGATATTCAGGCAGAAGGAAGCCAAAAGGAAGTCAATACAAACGATTTTCAAACCATAGATAACATTATAGATGATTTATACAGTTCGGGCAAACGTGTAATCTTTACAATGGGTAAAGGCGGTGTAGGCAAAACCACTATTGCAGGCAATATCGCAAGAGGCTTGGCAGGAAAAGGTGTAAAAGTGCATCTGACAACTACCGATCCTGCCAATCATTTATCTTTTATAGAAACAAAAACAGAGGGTATCACCATTAGCCATATAGACGAAAAAGCGGTATTGGCAGCCTATCAAAAAAATGTGTTGGATAAGGCAAGGGAAACAATGGGAGATGCTGATTTAAGTTACATAGAAGAAGATTTACGTTCACCATGTACGCAGGAAATAGCCGTTTTCAATTCCTTTGCTGAAATTGTGGCAAAAGCGGATAATGAAGTGGTGGTAATAGATACTGCACCGACAGGACATACTTTGTTACTTCTGGATTCTACCCAGAGTTACCATAAGGAAGTGGAACGGACACAAGGAAATATTACCCCTGCCGTTCAGAACCTTTTGCCACGTTTACGGAACGAAAAGGAAACGGAAGTTGTTATAGTCACACTGCCCGAAACTACGCCTGTATTTGAAGCACAACGCTTACAACAAGATTTACAGCGTGCAGGCATTAATAATAAATGGTGGGTAGTTAATTCAAGTTTATTGCTTACTCCTACTATCAGCCCATTCCTGAAAGCAAAGGCACAAAGTGAGATACAGTGGATTGAAAAAGTTGATGAAATTTCCAACGGCAATTTTGCCGTGATTGAGTGGAAAGAGAAAGTATAAGGTTGCGGTAATTAATTGTTCTGTTCCTCAAATATTTGCTAAATTTGTCGACCCTTATAATTATTTCTTTTAAGGCGGAAAAACCATAGTTTGAAAAATAGAATAAAAATAAAGGAAATGGAAATATTAGATCAATTATCATCGCAAAAAGGTGACAAAACAGAAGTCTCCAACAAACTTGTTGCGGAAAAGTGCATAGCCAATCCGATATTGCTAACAGAAATTGTTATTGGATTGAAAAATAAGGATAAAAAGCTGCAATCGGATTGTATTGAAGTTTTCACAATGGTTTCGGAGAAGAAAACTGAATTAGTAGTGCCGTATGCCGGGAGTATTGTTCCATTATTGTCGAACAAAGAAACAAAAACGCGCTGGGAAGCTACCCACACTTTATCATTCATCGCGGAAAAAATACCTGATATTATTTCCTCTGTTTTACCTGCGCTTCAATCTCTGATAGAAAAAGACAAAAGTACGATAGTCCGCGATTATGCCATAGATACGATAGCAAACTATGCCAAAGTAAATGCTGATACTTCGGAAAAATCATATACACTATTAAAATATGCATTGGAGTTGTGGAGAGAAAAACACGCAAAGCAAGTATTCAAAGGATTCAATTATGTATTGAACAATTGCTCCAACTACAAAACGGAGATAAATATACTTGTGAAGCCGTATTTATCAGCAAAGAAAAAAATTGTAGCTGCCGAAGTTAAGAAAATTATAAACCGAATTGAAAAGTAAATCGTCATTTTCCTCATATTTTGACATTTCTATATAAATTTAAAAGGCTACACTACAAACATGCTTCCATTAAACGGAAAGGGTAGTTTATTAAACGCCCGCAAAACGGGCTAAGACAGATGCAAATATACAATTAAGTTGCAAGAAGTTAATTCGAAATTTTCCCTTTTTTACATATCTTTGTCAGATAAATAAAT
>PPYE01338326.1_pt1 | contig 15534 bp, 15 predicted proteins | sample 1559881 | NCBI WGS metagenome assembly PPYE01 (sample SAMN08240022, study PRJNA423297) | Human gut metagenome, whole genome shotgun sequencing project. | reverse complement strand
TTGGCTCATGTAAGGAACGTGGTGTCAACCCCAGAGAGTGGCTGAATGATGTGATCAGTAAACTCCCCTATTATCTGGCTCCCAAATCAGACAGAGACCTGAAGGAACTGCTACCGGATGTATGGAGAAAATAATCAGGACAGTTCCGGGAAAATGCAGGAAAAAACGGGAAAAAGCGAGACTGACACTCAATGACAACCCTGAGATAAGTTGGTATATGGAAATTGAGATGCACTTACAATGGAGTGCATCCCACTGAAAAATTGAATGCACAAGATGTAGTTGAGCAGTCGCTTACCCCTTAAAAACAAGGAGCTGACGCATGTGTACAGCCCCTTATTTTTTGTATAGCCCGGCCTCCTCTGGCATATTGCCGTTGCTTCCATCTGTAACAAGCAAAATCAGAATCTATATGCGGAACTTTTTGTTCCCGTAGCTGAGAAAGTCCTTCGTGGCATATTTCACACTGAATGGTCCGTAGTCACCGAGAGCCGAATGCGCAATTTGCTTGTCCGGTTCTGTCACATGCTCGACAGGTTCTCCCGTAGTATCAGTATCCTTGTATGACATAGGCTGCATGCTGGCGATGGCTGACCCGGTAGCCGCCGCACGCAATTTCCTGAACGCATTGGAGAGGATTCCGTCCATCATTGACCAGTACAAGGCGAAGAACGAGGTGCAGGAAAAGGAGGTCTCACAGTTGTAGGAGATAGCCGGGAAGGTATGGAAGAAGGAGGACGAACTGAAACAGTTGAAGTCCGAACTTGCAGCACTCGACCGAAAGATACAGTTGGAGCTTGAGCCGCCTACGCCCGAAGTCGCCGAAAAGGAGAATGACGGACAGGAGGTCAAACCGGATGCGGAAGGTGTACGAAACGTATCTCCACAACACACCGAAGATGTGCCGCAGATACGCAGCTCGGTGAATGAACGCAGTCCGTCTGGCAATTTTATTGCCGACCACATCATCATCGGGCGGCCGGGATTCAACGTCCGTGACGAGTGCAAACCGAAAGGTATAAAAATGTGAACGAGTGTGCGGATATATATGGCAGGATTGGGAACATACCATTCCTTTTCCTGCTTTTTCCATCAATATGACATAATGGCAAGGATACCATACAACAACGGAAAAAGCCATTTTCAATAATTATCTGCGTTCCCGGCGAATTATGGGGGTAGCCATACTGTTACTTGCCGCCAACTATTCGGTACATTTCTTTTTTGGAATCAGGTTCAAGAATACCGATGCCGCCATCCTGATGAACCTGTCCACCTATTTTTTGTGCTACTGGTTGTTCAGTTCGGCCCTCACCACTCTGCTTGACCGCTTTTATATCACCAAACGTCGGTTACGGACGCATATCTGTCTATGGATACTGTTTTCCATCCTTTCCGACATCGTTCTGCTGTTGTTACCAAAAGGTGGTTTACAGACAACGGTGATGTTTGCCTTGGCCGCATGGTTGGTTATCTATGGGCTGTTCTTGACCCGTAGGCTTCTCCGGGCCTATCACAGGGTCATCCGCATTTTCGATGACACCCGTGCGGACGACATCGGTGCCTATATCAAATGGCTTTCCATTTTCACCTACTGGGCTGTCACATTCGGGGTGGGATGCGGACTGCTGACATTCCTGCCTGATGAATACGTCTATATCTGGATTCTGTCATCGGTACCGTTAAGGTTGTATCGATGCGGACGGTTATATCCGGCCCGGCCTTACCATAAAGGAGCTTTCAGATGTGCTTCATACCAACCGTACCTACCTGTCCGGGTACATCAAAACTACGTATGACATGTCGTTCCGCGATTGGATTATCGGACTTCGTATAGAATATGCGAAACGTCTGCTTGCGCGATATCCGAGGTTGACGGTTGCCGACATCTCCGAGAAATCCGGTTTTTTGTCACCAAGCCATTTTATAAGGCTGTTCAAGGAAAATGCGGGCTGTACCCCTAAATGGAGGAAAACAGAGGCGGAATAATACGGTGTGTTATGGATGGAGGAATAGCCCAAACGACAAAAAATAGCCTAAACTACAAAACTAAAATGTTCTAAACCACAAAGATGTGCGATTCTGACAATTGAGACAATTTTTATAGGCAAGAATCGGGCTGAATTTAAATCTTTTCGCTTATTTTGCACTTGTCGGTTGAGCCTGCGTCATCTCCAAAAAGAGTAAAACAGGGTTTTATGGGTGATTTTAACGTGTGTAAAAGAAAATGCTACCCAAATAACTTCAAATAAAGACAACTCTATTTCAAGCGGCAAATGAGTTCTACAGCTTGAATTTGAATAATACAAACAATAGGATTCTCCTTTAAAAAGTCATGAAAAAGATTCATTTACTTCATTACTTATTGTTGTGCTACATGGTTCTTGCGGTAGCTACATCGTGCGGCGATGACGAGGATGACTACGCCCCCGACAATGTAAATGATCCCGAGAAACTAACTGATCCTTTGCCTACTACCGACCAGTTAGGCGTAACACACAACAACACGCTTTATTACCTTTCGTTCTGGAGCAAAGAAGACCATATGATATCCGAGAACATGATAAACCGTTACAAGGAGGCGGTTCCTTATGCTCCGGGAAAGAAGATGGAGGTTGGCGACGCGTTCTTCTTTACCCGGCAGGACATTGACCGGATTCAGTCGGATACCGATTTGCTGGCTGACATCAAGGATATGTTCCATAAGCGGAGCATCGTGATGATGATGGAGGGAGGAACGAACGAGGATTTTAATACCGTCTGCACGTTGCTGGATTGCTATAATCCTTATGCGAAGGAAGATGAGTCTTATTCGGACGAACTGCCGCTGTGGGTATTTTCTGGACCGCTTCCGTCGGCGAGCGGATTCTATTCCAAGCTCAATGCGCTCAGTACTGCTACCGGAGCTGATGGCAAAGAATCTGTACAGACGATTAATGAATACGGGCAGGGATTTCATTGCGACATGACAAGTCAAAGTTTACAAAGAGCCCTGGAACCGAAAGCTCCGTCAAACGGTTCGTCGGATTTGAAAAACTTGATATCTGCCTATATCGTTATCGGTCAAAATAGCTATACCGCACCTCCTGTTCATGGACATGAAGGTAAAGGGACAACCGATAATTTTCAAGTAGAAGCTAAGATATGGACCGCTTATAGCAAAGACCGGAAAGAACATTTTTATTTGGTAAATCTGGGTTTTATAGCCTATGTAGAACCTTCTTTTTATGGAGAATGGCATACCAAGGTCAGTACTCTGAAAATGAAAGGGTATGGCTTTTGCCTGACTGACGTAAATTTGGAATTCGCTCCGGTTCACCCGAATGGTGCCATTATTCATGCACATTCCCCGCAAACTACGGAACGCCAGAGCTCTTATACCAGCAGTGTCTCTTTCGAGTTAGGAGGAAGTGTCAGTGTCACTGGACCAGAGATTTCAGGAGGAATAAGCATTTCCAATAGCCATACGGAAACAATAAATGATATTGAAGTTATCAATAGAACCAATCCGGCCCAAGGAAGCCCACAGCTTAGGTGGTAGTTTAATTTACGCGAACCTTCTTCACATTTTAATATGTTTTGTTACGCGTCGAGTGCTGTCAATGGAGGTGCTAAGGCCGGGATAACCACTTGTAGCTTGTCCACAGATTTTATTATTTCTGTACCTGATGGAGCTGACAACGAATGGAAAGTAAGCATGTATCCAACACTGAAAACATATTTCTTTAGTGACCTTTTTGGATTCCATGATCAATATGAAACGCTATTTGATGATGCGGCAGAAAGCTGGATTGGCATCGAAAAAGTTTTTAACTTGCCGACTGTCGATCTGAAAGATGAATGATTTGTTACGTTGATATTAATAATTTCTAAAGTTATTGGATTATGAGAAAAACATTCTTGGTGATGAGCAGGCTTATCGATTTATTTGTGGATATCTTGCCTATAGATGAGCTTGGGTTTAAACATGTCAAACTTCAATCAGAAGGGAGACCACCGTATAATCCTGCAACATTACTAAAATTGTATTTATATGGTTATAAGCACTCAATAAGATCATCAAGAAAGTTGGAACACTTCCTGTAAAGTAAATGTGGAATTATGGTGGCTATTAGGAGGCTTAATGCCCTCTTTTCGGACAATTGCTTATTTAAAAAAAAATAATGCGGAGGCTTTTAGAAAAGTCTTTAGGCAGTTTGTCCTTATGCTAAAGGATATGGGTCTGATAGAAGGCGAAACCATAGGTATAGATTCTTTCAAGATATTTGCCCAAAATAGTCTCAGAAACAATTATACACAAAAGAAGATAGACAGACATCTTGAATATATAGATAACCGTATTGAAGAATTTGAAGTAGCTTTAGATAAGACTGATAAAGAAGAAGAAAAAGAACTTCTTAAATCTAAGATTAAATTACAACAAGACAGGCGTAAGAAATACGAAACTCTTGATACGGAATTGAAGAATAGTAATGATACTCAAATAAGTCTAACAGACAAAGATTCAAGAGCATTAATGTTAACCAATAATGTATCAGGGGTTGAATATGCGGTTCAAGCAGCCTTTGATAGTAAACACAAATTATTGGTTCACTCTCATATTGGAGCATCAACTGATAAAAGAGAACTATCAACAGCGGCATTGACCGTCCAGGAACTACTACAATTAGATTCGTTCAACACACTTAGCGATGCCGGTTATACTAGCGGCGACCAACTACAAGCCTGTAAATATTCAGGAATATGTACTTATTCATCGCCTATGCCATCAACATCACCTAATTCGAATTCCATACCACTGGCTGAATTTCATTATATAAATGACGGAGATTATTATATCTGCCCTTGTGGAGAACAAATGACAACAACAGGGAAATGGAGAATCCGTCCCAATTATAGATCAAAAGTATATAAAACATCAGCTTGTGTAAATTGCTCAATAAGAGAAAAATGTACTCAAAATCAAAATGGCAGAGTAATAGAAAGAAGTGAATATCAAGATGTAATAGATGAAAATAACGCCAGAGTTATGAATCATCTGTTGCAAGGGCGCGCAGCAGACATTCGTAATGTCGCACAACTTCCGCCTCTTCACCGCCCTGACGGGAACTGCCACAGCCCCCCAAAAACAGTCCAAACAAAAAGACTAAAACAGTTGATCGTTTCATGGTGCTGTTTGTTTAATGGTTAAATTACTGGTCATGCACACAACGGACACTACCGCCCAGCAGATAATGATAACCATAATATTCATTAAACCCTGCAGGTAACCCGGCCGGACTATGAATGTCATTACCGGCACCATGCATTAAGGCCCATCTATTACGATTAACCCTATATGTGGGCGCTGTTTTTCCAGCTCCGATATCAGGATTCCAATATATTCCTGTATGTAATACAGAGGCAGGAGAATGTCGTTGAGGTGATGAATATATCATTGGAGTTTGTGTCCAGATAGCTAAAACGCCTTCTTCATATCCACCATCGGGGGCAGATATGGCTGGAAAAGACTTAGCTATTCCCGCACCGCTTTCTATCAATCGAGTAAATACAACAGGATAAGAGCCTGTTATAGACTGTATCAGATTAATAACCTCCCAAGCCGTAGGGAGTCGCCAGCCATCGGGGCAGGCACGTTGGGGAATACTGCCATAATAAATGGGTCCGACCATAGCTGGTGCCAAAGAATATGAACGAGGACGAGCAGCCATATTAGGACCTCCTTCCCTACTGGCGTCTATCATCCAACAAACACCACCATTACCCATACGGGTAGTCTGATAGTTACTGCCACCGATACGCATAAGTTTCATGGAATTTCCGAAACCACAAGCCGGTTGCTGGCTTACATGCAAACGATATTCCAATTCGTTAGCAGAATTTCCTGTTCGTATGGAAAGGACAGCACTACGCATATTCTGGGTAAAGTTCTTACTGTTTGCCGAAATAGTAACCGTGGCTGGTACTCCCGCTGTACCCGAGGTTTGGCTGAGTGAAATCCATGAAGGTTTTCCGGTTATTTGCCAATTGGTATTCTCTGTAGTTATATTTACGGGTAATGAAGCGACACCTATTTGGATATCACCGTCAAAAGCGAACACCCGTTTGTCCACCGTCAGCCGTTTGTTCCCTCGTACTATTACTTCTTCTTGTACCTCGTTCCACGGCACGATACGGCATTTAAGGGTATGGTTTCCTTTGAAAGCTTCCTCGGGAGTTTGGGCCGGCAACCCGTCCACACTTTCCACTTGTACTTTATATTCATGATTACGCAGAATATCCATCGGCACTCCCGAACCGTAGTCCTTGAAGTCGAGGCGGTAGTAACCGTCTACCGACGGCTTAGAGCCGGTGAGATACGGCTTCACGTGCATAACCAGACAAAGGTCGTCCAGCGCATTCCCGCCCGAGGGGCGGTTCTTGTTGTCCACCTCGCACAGGTAGAACGTCTTTTGTGAGCCGTTGAAAATACCGATATTCCCGGGTGACACATCGCTGTTCAATGAGGTGAATGTACCCCGTGTCTGCCGTGCCCCGACGGGTACGGTGGGAGTATTCACTTGCTTGCCCGTCACATTATAGTTGTCCGGTGCAATGCGTCCTTTTGCCCGGTAATTGTACAGCCGCAGATCGTTGTAATAATAGAAAAAGCCTTTTAGGTCGGATTCAAGAGGATTGATAAGCGTGAACTTAGCTACCGCACGTATCATCGTCACCTCTTGGGGAGCGCCAGAGGGAGAGAAACCTTCGCCCACCGCTTGGTTGGGAAGCTCGCCCCACATGGGTATGCCATTCGTAAAGTCGGGTGCGGCATCCGTTCCGACATCGAATGCCAGGCGGTTCATTACCCCCTCTTTCTGTTCTCCGAATGCAGCAGCAAGGGTATTCACCTGCTCACGGACATTGGCAAGCACCACGAGTGTCTGATGTTCGGGAGCTCCCATCAGCTGTACACGTACGGTTTGTGTGCCGATATCGTATGTACCCTGTGCACGGTAGAAGAATGTACCTTTCTTTATATTCGTAGGATCTGCAGGATCAACCTTGAATGAAAGTACATCTACAGTATTGATTCCATTTTCATCTATAGCACGTGTCAGCGGCGCACGCGTTTCGGAACTTTGCGAGGTGTTCATTTCAGCAGCCTGTTTTGAAGCACCGGTTTTAAAGTTCAGGTAAATAACGGCTGTATGTCCGTTCGCTTGCGGCACCGACTGCTCCGCATCATCACTGCAAGCGGTCGGAAGGAGCGCCGCCATTGCAATCCACAGCACAGCTGAGGCATGTCGCCTCCACAGATATGCCACACGGGTGAAACCGGATAAACCGGAAGTCTGAAATCCTATATTCATTTTTCTTCTTTTTTTAGTAATATATCTATTTTTTATATCAACTTTCTTACAAACTAAATTGCATCGGTCATATACCGTCTTACTTATTTATCGGCGAACAGACGAACGGAAAACCCGTGGTGTTTAACGTCTCTGTAGTTCGCGAACGCAGAGTACGAGTAGAAAGACACGTTCCAAGCATTGCCGAGGAGGCTGGGAAACTCCGTGCTCGACCAATACCGACCATATTCGCCTCGGGCTTCGAGCAAACCACTCGAAATGAACGTTGGGAAGGAGATATAACCGGCAGCCGGAAAAATACGAACGACAGCCTCGGAAGTATGGCTATCCCACCAAGAATCATTATTGATAGTGCTAATGTTTCCTGTAAATGCGCTGCCCAAGTAAACACAATCCACTTTCAATAGGGAAGTAAAGTCATGGTTGGCAAACGAACCCACGCGGGTGTAACGGTAAGCACAAACCATATTATTATCAGTAGCAAGAGGGAAATCGGATAGGGAAGAATCATCGATAGGATTACCGGTACCTTGTTTGAAACGCAGAGCGTAACAAACACCGTTACCCGAAGAGAAATAATCGTTGGCGAAAGTTTTTTTGATGCCACCGAACTCAATAGCCTCGTTGACATTAGAAGTATTAGTAGGGGAATCATATTGGGTATTACCGCTGTAGGAGAAAACGCCCGTCAACTCCCAGCGGGAAGGCAGGTGGTAACCATAACCGGGATGCCCCAGTTTAAAAAAGACATCATCAAAGAGTTTCTTGGCATTTGGATTGTAAGTATCATTATTCTCTCCTGTGAGCACGTACCAATTATAATAACCGGATTGGTCATTGCTATGGCTCGAAGCCCAATGAAGATTAGGGTCAGTCTGGGCTGCAGTGGGAGAAATACCCGGAGGAACGGAAGAAATGAAAGGAGAATTATAGATAGAGCCACCGGCGAGGTTATATTCGGCAACATAATCCAAAGGCGTACCGATCTGCTTAATATTGATTTTAGTATAAAGTCGTCCAGCCCGTATCTACAGATAACCATCCTTGAATCCCTTGCCATTCGTGATGGCCTGCAATTCCTCCGTAACCGGATTGGTGAGAGTGGCGCCAGCCGCCCCACTGTTTTGACTGGGTTTCAGCCATGAATTAGAAACTGAAATTGTTGTTCCGTCGGCATTATAGGCACCGACCTTCCACCCACTGGGGTAATTGGTGCGCACAGAAAATTTGTTCTGTGTGCTTGTGGCATCGTGCTTGCCTTGAAGTGTCATCGCCGTTCGGGTCACTGCCAAGAAATGCCCCGATTCATTGAACGTTATATCTGTGAATGCGTCTATCACGATGGGCACTACTACGATGTTATGGTTGGTAAAGTTGTCCGGGCTGGTTACAGCCTCGTTCAAAGTGGCAAACCCCGGCCCTTTCACTTCCTTGATGGTGAAAATATAGCGGTGGTTGCGCAGAATGGGCATGTATTTACCCTTTTCGTAAGGACTCGTGCCACCGCCCTTGATACCGTCCCATGTATAATCCATTCAGTAGTAGTATTCTCTTCCTTGATAGGCAAGATTTATAACTATACAAGGACGGCTGCCGCCGGAGATAGCCGACTGTTCATTCAAATAATAAGTGATGACATTCGGAGATGCGGTGTTTGCAGTTCCCTCAAGCGGGTGCCCGCCACTGACTGCTGGCTGCGATGTGGCAGGCAGTGTGGGAGTCATGTATCCCGACTGTGAAGCGGTGGTATTGTATGTAGCAAGATCTACCCAAACGCGTCCGTTGCCTACGGAATTGACGAAGTAAACCTTTCCCGCAGCTGTCGTGGCTCCCGAAGTTGTAGGATTGATGATATCCACCTTCGCCAGCATGCGGATAAGCGGTATTTCCTGCGCAATGGTTTGCGACACACCGGCTTTCAGTTCAAAGCCTCCCGCCGGGGCATGCTCGCCGTACATGGGTATGTATGTGCCCGTACCTTCTTGTCCGAACCTACCCACGACTTCCACTTGCTTAAGAGCATCATAGGTGGAACCGGCTGTTATATTTGCCAGTTCTGTTTGGGCATTAGCTATGAGAGCTATACGTTTGTATCTGCCCGCAATAACGGGCACAGAGAAGTATTTCGTATCCGAAGAGCCTGAAAGTGTATGCAACGAGCTGCCCAGAATATCATATTTCACCTTGACTTTCTCCGTACCGCCTTCATCGGCAAACATCAGTACGGTAATCTCTGTTATCCCTTTCTCGTCTACACCACGAGTATTCGCCGCCCGGAAATCGGGAATCCTGACAGAAAGTGTCACTTCGGCCGTCTCACCTTTGCCGGACACGGGCGGAACAGGAAGAATGAGTTCGTCTTGCCGGCACGAAAGTACGAGCGGCAGTAATAACAGGACCGACAGCAGGTTGCGGAACGGTATGATGATTGAACTACTTGGCATAATATATTGTTTTATGATTTGCATTTCATGATTGACCGGTGCGTTTTTTACACTCCTCCGGGTTTTACATTCTGATTTTCCCAATTCCTGATCGTTATTTTCGCATGACCGTTTGTAAAGGTAATCTCGATAGGAATGGTTACTTCAATATCTTCCTCCATCGGTATGTGGTAGCGGGCAATAAGCCCTGCCAACGAAATCGGGGGCACGATATGGTTTCCCGTGGTGGGATCGATAATTTCCACCATGCCGGGGGTATCGGCCTTGAAACGGGGGATGTCAGTCGTGGCATTAGCATGGCGGTTGGTGACATCATATGCTACGGCAGGCTGGAATGTCTTGTTCCGGCTTACGGACTGGAGACGCCATGTGCCCGAGGTTTCGTCGAACACCGGTCGCAAGGCTGACTCCATGCCCGTGATGTGTACCACAGGCTGCACGCTCACACCATCAAGGTGAAGACTTACACGGATAGTGCCGGGGCTGAAATTGACAGTATGGTCTCCAGTCTCGTGCTCACTGACCGTAAGTGGCGTGACAGCGAAAAGAAGCCGATCAAGCGTGGGGATGGAAGCGGAAGTCTCCGCATGCGGGTGTGAGGCGGAAAGGTTCCTTATGGTTTCTCCTTCGGAAAAGCCGCCGAGCTTGGTCTGTGCATCCGAAGCATTCGCCCAGAGCACGACAGTGTAGTTTCCCTGCGGCAGATACATCTCAACACCCTGCAAACGGTCAAGTTCACTCTTCTCCAGCGTCTGCATATGCTCAATACTGCCATCGGGACGGTACACACACAGCCTCACCCTCTGAACACGCTCTCCGAAAAGGTCAGCGGCAGAGCCGCGAGGCTTGTAGGTAAATCGTAACAGGGTATCCAGAGGGCAGCCCTCCAGGGACTCCCTGATGCACCTCGACAAGACTAAGGTTAAAATACCGGAAAGCATCAGGAAGCGTATAGCTTTATACAATTTCATGCGTAGTATCTTTTAGGTGAATAACTGTGGTTATGACTTTATATGAATATACGTGTTATGATTTAACAGGTTATAGAAATACAGGTCGTGAGGTCAGGGCAAAAGACACCCACGACCTGCTTACATTCCGCCGTGCGAGAGGAACTGGTGAACTAGTAAAATGAGCTAAAAATCTCCTCTACGCAAACGGACTTGTAAAAGAAACAAACAAATACAATATACCTTGATGGTATGACAGTTAGAGATTAGGCTTGACAGGAACGACCGTCCAGGCTTTTACCGTCACCTTCAACCAAACGCTGACAGCACTGGTATTAGGTATTGTGGAAAGGTTGCTCTCGTCAAATGTAAAGTCGGCTTTCGAGATAGTATAAATCTTTCCTTTTTCCAGTTCTACAATATTGCCACTGCCATCTTTGAATCCTCTCACGGTGATAAACTGGTCACCTGTGCCGAAATTCACGCTGCTGCCGGCCTTAGCAGCCAAATTACTCAACTTAAATACGAGCTGGAGTTGCTCGTTCGCGTCAGTACTGTTACCGTTAGGAACAACCTGATATGCCCAACGTTGCCCTGCAGTTGGCGGAATGACTTCCTTTGGGATACCTGTAGCAGCGACGGCAGACTGGTCAAAGAGTTTTCCAGCGTTAGCAGGGGTGTAAAGCCCCTGTCCTTGAGCATAGGCAGCAGGAGTAGCACCATATTGTACTTTCGTTCCCACAACGGTACCGGCCAGGTTGAACTTTTCAAAGAAGTTATTCACATAGATTCCTTCCAGCGTAAAACCATCCACCGCACTGGAGGCCGTAGTCGCCAGACCTTCGATTTCGACACGTGCCACGGCAGGACCGATTTCCACTTCGGCATACTTGTCACCGTCCGTTATTCCAGGGGCATAAGGCAGGGCCGGACTACCGGTAGTCCATGTCTGCAGGGGTTTGTCATCGCCGCTCAACACCACATCCGCAACTGCAGACTGGCTTGTGATTTCCAGTTGTACAGCTTTCAATGCAGCTACGGTTCCACCTGTAGGCAATGAAGTTCCGGCAGGAATATTACCACATACCGTTACAGTGGTAGCCGCCGCGGGTACATCCGTTATTTGGGTACCGGTAGTCAGATTCGCAATCGTGATGGGAGTGGTTGTAGTCGCGTTCACATATTTCAGAATGCTGGTCCCGTCATGGAAGTATACATGCAGATTACTTACCGTAGCAACCGTTCCCGAGGCTACAGGAGGCTCGGTCGATCTCGTCAGCGTCGGCAACTCCAGCTTCATGAATACGCTTCTCGCTTCCCCGTTCTTTACGTCAGGCACTTCGATGTCATCGTTACTGCACGCGGTGAATGCTGCAGCCATAGCAACCATTGTAAACACGCTTAACAAACTTTTTTTCATAATCATTGTAATTAAATTGTTAATAAAAAAATAAACACTAATAAAACACTTGTTAATATTTAATTCGTACTTATACTTTTTTTCCTGTTTTGTTCTTTCTACTTTTTACTATTTCCCTTCCGCTATCCTGTCCAGTTCCATACGGAGCCCGAAGAACTTGGGAATGAGGTCCGACAGTTCCGGATCCAGGGGAATACGCAGGACAAGATTGGGATTCATGCGGCAGGCCGCAAGCATATGTTCCACTGCTAAGTAATCATCGCCCTGCCGGGCGCTTACCACAGCATGCAGGTATTCCTTGCGGGAATCTACGGGTAACTGGTCTAAAAGAGCGGAAGCCTCTTTATGATAACCGAGCTGTGTCAGGCAAAGGGCGGTGTTATAGTCAGGCCGTTTTTCCAATATCGGCAAGGCTTGCCGGTATTGTCGCTCTGAAAGGAGCCGCAAGGCTTCGGCATACTCTTCTCCCTGCGGAGTATATACGGGACCGCTTGCCGCAAGAGAGTCTGTCTCCGCAGAAGCTATGACATATTGGTCCAGAGCGGAACGGTCAACCAGGTCGCTAAGCGAGGCCACAATGAAGAGCAGCGTGTCCGAGGCGGCAGGCCGCCATGTGCTGCGGTCGGTGGCTTCCACGATAGACTCTAGCCGCACACGGAGCTTTTTCATTCCATCGGTGACGGGCAGAGAATATACATAGTTGTAGATATAATCATGTCCGGAAACTGAATCCGAATTCTGGCGGACCATCACGGAGTCGATATAGGGGAAGGGAATCATACGCCGGCGGATTTCATCACGGTTACGGTCATTCATCTCATTTTCGGCAATCCGGTCGTAGAAATAACGGTGGCGGGAGATGTCCATCGAATCGGTGGCGGTGAGGACATAGTTGTGTATGTTGGACAGGCTGCGCCCCCCCGTTATAAAGGTCACGGAATTTCGAAGGTACACGATCGGCGGTAAGCTCGCGTTCCAGCCGGTACATCGGCCAAAAGGAGGCCGTACGATGATATTTACGGTCATAGGAGGCCCACAACCCGAGCGTGTCACGACCAGCCACATAGCGCCGTACGCTTTCTTCGATCCGCTTGCGTTCCAGGCGGTGACGGAGTGTCGCACGGTTGGCCTGCGTACGCGTGTTCCAGAAATTCTGGCGTTCAAGGGCAAGGCGTTTCCACTTCTCGTAGGCAAGCTGACGGTCGCGCTCCTTGCCGTAAAGTTCATAGAAGAACCTCTGCCGGCAGGCGATATCCTTATTGATGCCTTTACGGTCAAGATACACACTATCATAAGCCGAAGGATCGACAATTCCATTAAGAAACAGCCTGTACGCCTTATAGTCCGCTTCCTGCATGCGGGTAAAGGAAGAACCGGAAAGCACAACAGGTGGTAGCGGGAAGCCTGAACTGTCAGAGGTGCAGAGCATCGGGGTGAGTGTGACACGCCAGCAACTGTCAATCAGGAGGGAAGGGACATGGATATTGAATTCCAAACGCACGGAACCTTCCCGCATGGTGACCTGCTTGACGACCGTGCGTGCAGCGACGATGTCAACACCGCCCAGGTGTATGGTTTTCCATACGTCATCCGTACTGTCGGAGACCTCTTCGAACTCACCGGGAAGAGTGTCCGAAGAAGTGGTGAACCCCACCTGTTCGGCAAGCACTCCGGAAGGTGCGCTCTCCTCGTGGGGAAGAAAAATATTAGGACGGCCGGACTGCATAAACAGCCGCATAGTCCGCGGTTCGCGGGAAGTGGAACAGGACACGGCCAGTAACACTCCCGCGCAGAAAGCGGCGGCCGTTATGTGGGATTTGAGATACTTATTCATCATTCAACTTTTTATATCTTGTTTCAACAGATAAGATGGTTTCAGAAAAGATAAACCAGATTAACGGCGGTACGTGTGGGTGTCACATAGACACCGGAGCCCTTGCCGGTACGCTTACCGCAGTTCACGCAACGGTAACGTTCCCAGTCGGCCCAGACAACACCGAGACCCAGTTCGAACTCCAGATTCCAGCGACGCGAAAGGGGGCGCACCAGCCCCGCAGAAAGCCCGCCGCCGAAAGCTGTGCCTTCGTAACGGTAGCGATGTCCGAACAGACCACCCGCATTATATATGGAGAACACACCGTGGAGCCCGATAAAACAACCCCTTCCGTAAGTTTCGCGCATCCAATAACGCACACCAGGCTGGACTGTGAAGTTTTTAAGCTTGCCGTCATCCCAAAGACGGAAAGGATTGTACTGTACGGGAAGATGGGCGGACCAATGCGTGGAAAAAGCCATGGAACCCTCCACATTCAGATTCCCCGTACCTAAACCCACCAGATTGGTTCTGACAGAATAAAACTGCGCGGAAACCTTGTCTGAATACACAAGGCAGGCCAAGACACAGGCAAAACATAAAAAGTACTTTTTTCTATTCAAATTCATAATTCAAACTAGGATAACTCAAACTTTAAGTGGATAAACAAAACATGCACCCAAAGTAAACGGATGAAAAGCTGTGTCATCATAATAAGACTGTTCTTATTCTACGTGCAACCTGTAAAAATGAAGTATTTTAATGAACAAGAAACAGTTTTATATTATCACATCTGTTTTGTTTTTCCTAGTTGCAAAAGTAATAACACATAAATCACGAGTTACAAAATGAAACCACAAATCTAACGTCCGCATTGCATAAAACATTATAATACAAAAACATAAAGACTTCGTTCTTCTTATTTTTCTAACACGACGCTAACAGATGATTTACAACCTTAAAAAATATAGGGCAATCAATAAGTTTCTGACAATTGACTGGAATAGTAACAGATATTATAATGAAAGCATCTTCATACTTTCCGGACATACCTCCCAGGAGAATTAAACCTGTTATGGCTTACCTCCATGACAAAACCATTCTACAATTACATCATTCCGGTATTATGGCAAAAACAATCTGAACATATTCTAGATTTAATTACCGGATGATGCATTAGTCATTGGAACCTAGTATAAAGTTGAAATACCTATCCCAGAAGGCTTAAGAATAATTCTTTATTAGCTGTTTCCGTAGATTTAATACGTGATTTGAGCCGTGACTTGCGAGCGTATACATTAGCCACCGTATCCTTCATGAATAAGCTAATTACTTGCGGTGAAAATCCTACAAAAATATAGCATAATAACCTGGTGTCGGAAGCTTTCATAGTTGGAAAATCTTCCTTGAGCTTGTACATGGCATTGTCATGACAAGTGTTTACGATTTTTTCCAGTTCTTGCAGTATGCCATTGTTTTCTGCAAAATCTGTAATTATCTGCTTTACTTCATTAAATATGACTGACTGTTGCGATGTTGTATTTTCACGTTCATA
>PPYE01681335.1_pt1 | contig 15536 bp, 14 predicted proteins | sample 1559881 | NCBI WGS metagenome assembly PPYE01 (sample SAMN08240022, study PRJNA423297) | Human gut metagenome, whole genome shotgun sequencing project. | reverse complement strand
TTTTTTTTGAAGCAGTTTCTGTAGCCATGACATTCCCTTCTTACTTTTAAAGCTGGCACAGATTAGAAGAAATCCGTGCCAGCTTATATATTATTCTATGATTTGATAAATAGGTGCACCTTCACAATCAGAAGGCATAGGCACATCTAACAAAGTAGCAATTGTTGGTGTTACATCTATCGTTTTGATTACGCGATTCGTAGTAAAATTCTTTTTTATCCCTGGCCCTGCAGCTATAAAAATTGGAGAAACGCTAGTTTGGTAGAGCCCCTCAAAAGTTGGAAGAGAATCGCCGTGCAGACGATTATAACCTTCCTCCAGCCAATAGATGATGTCGCCACATTCATCACCGCCTAATCCAAAGATGGCAGCATCTTTGTTTCTGACGGCAAGGGAAATAATACGTTTACCGTTTTGACGATAATTGTAAAGATCGTCTATAATTTGACGCTCCAATTCGTATTTATCTTTTGGATCGACAATGCCTTCCGGATTTCTTCCTTTTAAATTAATTTCAATGTAGTTACCACGGTTTGCTACAGCACGAGTCTTTGAATAGTCAATTTCACGAAGTTCGTTACCATGGGCATCTTTTTTTAATACGGTATATCCCAATTCTTCCGTGACGCGAATATTGCACCCAAAACCATCGCCTAGTAATGGAATTTGATCCTCAGGAGGTGTTAATAAACCGTGATCTGAGACTAAGAAGATTGTCCAATCTTTGTCCAATAAAGGGAGAAAGGTTCCAAGATAACGATCTGTATCAATATAGGCTAATTCCATTGCGTTTTGATAAACTTCGGCATTATTGTGATGTTCTTCTCTTCCTTTTGCCAAGTACCAGAACAAGTGGCCGCAAGTGTCTACATTATGAATATGAGAAAAAACAATATCATATTTCTCTTGTTCGATTAGATAATTTAGAGCTTTTGCCTGCCAATCAACATAATGAGAAAATGTTGGTGTAAGAACGGAGTGCACTAAATCCTCTTCGGAGGCATTTGCCATAGAGATAGCTGGTACAGGACCGACCGCTTCAGTAACAGCATGTTTTAAATATGTTGGATGCCATAAGTCAGCCTTCTTTATATCCATTGCTTGCCCGAAATAAAGTCGGACGGAGCCGGTTGTTTCATCTAAATCTAAGATTCGCATATGACGATTTGTTTGAATAACGGTTCCTCCGATAGATACTTCATCTAGGATATCTGTATAAAAAATATTTTTTTAAAGTGTAACAAGAGGTGATTCCTCATGTTTTGATGAGTAGATGGCTACTTTGTCAAAGTAACCGTCTTTATTTTTTAACACTAAGGCAGGTCGACGGACCTTTCCGTCATATATGATGCAACTTAATTCCAATGCGCCTTCTGGAACATCGATTTTCCAGTTTTTTGGTGCTGATAGAGGGGAAAACATTTATCGTAGGGTAATTTATCAGAGCTTGGATCCCCTTCATTTAGTGAGAAAATTAAATTAATATTTTCTTTTGGTTTGAGATCGTTCTCTCCAGGAATATCATTTAGTACACAACCCGCCCCAGAGTTATCTGCAACTTTTGGCTCATAACGAACTGATTCAATAGTACTGTTTGCCCAGATTATTTTGTCACTGTCTACGATACAGTCACCGTTTCCGACGCTGCTAGGTTGAGTGCCGTCTACAACATGTAAGAATGGACTGTTGCTGCTTGGGGGCCAACTGGATCCAGGCCAATGCCAAACTAGAGTTTTTAATTCGTTTGCAGAAGTTACGTTCCAAAGTTGTTCAGCTTTACATCTGGCAGAAGTCATATTATATTCAAAAGCTGCCATATTTGTTTTGGACTGTCCCCAGAAACAAGTGATGCCATGAGTTGCTGGTGTTGCACCAGTTGCCAATGAAGTCCACATAGGTGGAGTTATAGTAGGAACACCGCCGAGCATTTTTAGATCTGAGCTACTACTGCCAGCTTTAATTAATTTGCTGAGATTTGGCATGATTCCTTTGCTTAAATATTTTTTGCTTAGTGATGGGTCCATCCCATCTATTCCGAGAACTAGTATTTTGTTTGCTTTACGCATATGCCAATACCCCTTTCGTACAATATTTATCCCTTAATATATTAAATAATGGTATCACTATTCATATAAAGCGCATAACATAAAGTAATTGACTGCATTAGAATGATACAAATTTAATTTGTGCCAAAGACAAAAAGCTGTTCATCAAATTTTTAAAAGATGAACAGCTTTTTAATAAAAATTATAAAACGATATGGAATACAAGGTCGAACTTCTCTTATGATTTTGCGATTAGATTCTTAGCCTTTTCGATAAAAAGTTCTTGGAAAGTAGAAAGGGGTTTGTCAGATGTTAGAAAGCCTACGCAGATTGTAATATTGTTCAAAATTGGAATTTTGCAAACATGGTTATTAGGACAAGGATTAGAGGCTAGGAAAAGTTTATTGCCCAGATTGTCTTCCACCATTTGCTGTTGAAGTGCTAGGCTGTCAACTGTGATAATGTTAGGATTATCGCAGTAATGATAGATTAATGTATTAAACAGGTCAAGAGAGTAATCGGAAGATAAGATAATAGGATATTTAACAATTGTAGACATTGAAATTGATTTGAAGTTTGCTAAAGGCGACTGGGTACTTGTCAATAAGGAATAGTGGGTACAATTAAAAGATGTAAAGGTCAAATTTGAAGGTAAGGTAATCAAAGCTTTGTTATCAATAGAGAGGATTGGCAGTACACCGATATCGACTTCGTCATTTTGTAACAGGGATATAACATCGTCATTATGGACAATGATGTATTCAATTGGATATGATGGGTATTTTGATAAGAAATAGCTGACAATTTTTGGAAAAAACCAGTTTTTTACATTTGAATTTAAGGCGATTTTAATTGAATCAGAATCGCTTGGTTGACGAAGAAAATGATTATAAGCTTGTTCATGTAAAGCAAGGATCTTGGTGGCTATTTCATAATAATATTCTCCGTCTTCTGATAAAGATACGCCTTTGGGAGTGCGTATGAAGAATTGTGTGTGGAAGTAATCTTCTAGATTTTTTATAGCAGTACTCAATGCTTGCTGAGAAACAAATAATTCAGTGTTTGCGGCGGAAAAAGAATGTAAATCAGCAATTTTAACAAAATAGTATATCTGTTCAATTCGCAATTTAGTCACCTCGTTAGAACAAAAAGGAAAAATAGCATAAAGCAAAGCCGTTGCCTATAGAAATTATAAGAAAAATAAAGAGAAGGGTCAACATAGATGCATGATTAAAAGTGCTTTGTGACATGAGCCGGGATACAAAATTTTTTTGTGGACATATTAAGCCGTCAAATAAATACTGTTTTTAATATTGATAAGTCTAGATTATAATTGGCTTAAAGAGAACAATCGGTTGATTCAAAAAATAAAATACATTATCTGGCAGATTTAAGACAGTGAATGAGGAGGATTAATTATGAAAAATAAAGTATTGGTTCTTGGTGTTGATGGATTAGATCCGCGTCTTACAAAGAAGTATATGGATAAGGGAGTAATGCCAAACTTTACGGAATTCATGAAACGGGGTTCCGCTCGAGAAGATTTAGTAATGTTGGGGGCTATGCCAACAATTACACCGCCATTATGGACAACGTTGGCTACTGGTGCATATGTAGGCACCCATGGCGTAACAGACTTTTGGAATCCTCATCCAAATAAACTGGATACGCTTGTTTACTCGTTTGATTCTACAAACTGCAAGGCAGAACCTCTTTGGAATGTATTTGCAGAAAATGGGCAGAAAACACTGGTTTTCCATTGGCCAGGTTCTTCTTGGCCTCCAACCAGCGACAGTCCAAATCTCCATGTTATTGACGGAACGCAACCATCCAATATCAATATTGCCGTTGGTACAGCTGAATGGGGACAATGGATCGAGGCTTCACAGAACTTCCAGGAAGCACATATTGCTGAAAGAGAAGTTGATGAATCTGGCGCTGGATGTGTAATTTCGGATTTGGAAGTAGAAGACGATGGAAAAGAAAATGCTCTGGATATGGCATTAAAACGTAAAGAACTGGTTAATTGCCTGATGAATGAAACTGAGGGCGAAAATGCTGGTATGTCTAGAACGGAGCTAACAGAGAATAAGACAACAGTTCCGCTGAAAGATGCGAAAGGCTGGGCAAATGCGCCTGAAGGAGCTAAAGAATTTGCAATTCCTGTTAGTGACGGCATGGAGCGTCGTCCTGTTTTGGTTATGCCTAATGATCAGGGGATTTATGACAAAGTTGCAATTTATCGTTCCAAGAAAGATGCTGAGCCAATAGTTGTTTTAGATCAGATTGATGTGGTTGTAAGCGATATTATGGACACTGTCAGCAAAAAGGGAGAACGTGTCGAAGTTGTACGTCAAGCAATCTTGCTTGATTTAGCTGAGGATGGTTCTAAAGTAGAGCTGTGGTATGGTAATGCAATGGAAGCAGATAATGATATGCTTTTCCATCCAAAATCTTTGCTGCAACAGATTCGCGATAACGTGGGGCAGCTTCGCAGTGTAGCAACATCTGTTGGTACTTCTGAAAGAAGCGCAAATAAGATTTTTGCGCCTCTCTGGGAAGCATATTCAGAATGGCAAGCTGATGTAATGAACTACTTAATTCAGGCAAATGGATATGAAGTAGTATTTTCACATCTCCATAATGTTGATATTGCAGGTCATAACTTCTGGGAACTTGCAAAGTATCGTCCTCATATTCAATGGTATGATGAAAAGATTTTCCAAGACATTATGGAACGCTTCTATGTAGATACGGACAGATATATCGGACGTTTTATGCACCTGCTTGACGAAGGCTGGGACATCATTATTACCTCTGACCACGGCTTAGTATGTGCAGATGAAGAAGAGCCTGCAGTGCCACTGGGCGATCCTTTTGGTGTAAATATTAAGGTGATGCAGGAACTTGGATATACGGTTATGAAGAAAGATGAAAATGGCAATGATCTTAGAGAAATTGACTGGAGTAAGACTACTGCCGTTGCTCAACGTGGGATTTATATTTACATTAATCTGAAAGGTCGCAATCCAGAAGGTATTGTTGATCCGGCCGATCAGTATGAGCTTGAACGAAAGATCATCGATGATCTTTACAACTATCGTTGGAATGGAAAACGTATTGTTGCTTTGGCCCTTCGCAAAAAAGAAGCCGTTCATTTTGGGCTTAATGGAGATAATGTTGGGGATATCATCTATTTCAACGAAGAAGGTTTCAATCGTATTCATGGTGACTCTATTTCGACGTATCAGGGATATGCAGACACCTCGGTATCTCCTATCTTTATGGCAGCAGGGCCTAACATCAAAAAAGACTATATCACTGATCGTGTGATTCGAGAAGTTGATGTTGCTCCAACTGTAGCAGTTTTAGGTGGGGTACGGATGCCGGCTCAGTGCGAAGGTGCCCCTGTATATCAAATCATCGAAGAATAAAAATAGAATTTTGGGTTCAGGAAAACGGGAAATGTGAAATTTTCGATAATATGGATAACGTTTCCCGTTTTCCGGATAGTAGGATAGTATATGTTAATTGTACAAATTTAAGAAAAAGAGTGGAGGTAATAGTATGGGCGCGATTTTAGCGAAAAACAGAAATTACTATATCAAGCTCATAATTTATTTGGTTATTATGTTTGGTATAGGCTTTTTACCCCCCAGTAGGGCAAATCACTGAGTTGGGGATGAAAGTTCTTGGAATCTTTATTGGAACCATTTTTGGCTGGATTTTTCTTGAAATGGTTTGGCCGAGTTTGTTTGCCATTCTTGCGTTAGGATGGGTTGGTTACGGTACAATAAGTGAAAACTTGGTAGCCGGTTTTTCAGATGTTATGGTTGCCAGAATGTTTGTCTGCTTACTTGCTGTAGGGATTTTTACCGATTCTAAGGCAGCGCATTTTATAGCGCAATGGATTATTTCACGAAAAGTTTGTATTGGTAGACCACATATTGTAATTGGAGCAGTTTTGCTTGTTGCAGTAGTAATTGGGCTTTTTGATACAAATATTGCTGGTATTTTTATTTGTTGGAGTTTTATTTATTCTTTGGCAGAAGCACTTGGTATCGATAGAAAAACAGGATGGGTTCAATTTTTAGCATGTATTGTATGTCCGATTTGTATTATGGGCGGTATGAGTTTTCCATTCTACTCGGGGCCATTAATTTATAATACGATTTTTGAAAAAGCTATGAATATGGAAGTTCCTTTCGTTGGCTTCACAGTTACAAATATTGCAATTTTAGTAGTTATGGCGATTGCATTTTATTTGGTTGTTATATTTGGCTTCCGTCCTGACTTCGGCGAATTTGAGACAGGTAAAGATGTTTTTGGTCAGTATAGACACAACAAAATGAATCGAGATCAGAAGATTGGTTTTGCGTTTTTACTCATTTTTATCGCCCTGTTAGCCTTACCACACTTCTTGCCACAAGATTGGGCTTTTTGTGTATTGTTGAACAAGTTTGAAGGCATTGTTGGCGTTGCGATTTGTTTAGCAGTAGTAGCAACAAATATCAGAAAAGAAGATGGAAGCTCCTTTTATGAGTTGGCTAAAGGTACAAAAGAACATGTTCCTTGGCCTGTTATGTGGACGATTATTGCGACAATTCCGCTGGCAAATGCATTTCAAGCTGATGAATGTGGTATTTTGCCAACAGTAATGGGATTCCTGCAGCCACTTTTAGGCAATATGAATCCAGTATTCTATGCATTCTTCTGCATGATTCTCCTTGCTCTTGTTACGCAGGTTGTTCATAATCTGGTCCTTGCGATAGTTTTTGTCCCTATTTTCTGTAATATGATGGTTACTTTAGGCGGCAATCCAGTAGTATGCTATATCATGATCTATTGGGGGCTAAGTTTATCTTTCTTGACTCCAGCGGCATCGATGAGTGCAGTATTAATGCATGGTAATGAAGATGTAACTTCAAAAGGCGCATATGGTAGTGGTGCGATCATTCTGGTTGTAGGCATAATCGTAACTGCCGTAGTGGGTTATCCGTTATGTTCAGTATTAGTTCCATATTAAACTAAGTAATATAGACGCTCTTAAAATATAATATAGGGCGTCTATTATTATAAGTTTGAAGATAAATGTGAAGAAGGAGTGGATTAATTATGGCTAAAAAACAGAAAAAATCTTAGTACTCGGTATTGATGGTATGGATCCTAAATTTACAAAATATCTAATGGATAGGGATGAAATGCCTGCAGTAAAAAAATTAGTTGAACAAGGAGCATGTCGTGACGATTTAGTATTGCTAGGTGGCATGCCAACCATTACCCCGCCAATGTGGACAACCCTTTCCACTGGTGCGTATGCATCTACACATGGCATCACCGGTTTCTGGAATGTTGATCCAGAAGACCGCAGTAAATTGATTTATGCACTCGATTCGACGACTTGCAAGGCAGAGCAGCTTTGGAACTGTACTGTAGAAGCTGGGTATAGAACTCTCGTATGGCATTGGCCTGGAAGCTCCTGGCCTCCAACTTCGAGCAACCCAAATCTTGCTGTTGTTGACGGCGTTCAGCCGGGGATGGTGGGATTTGGCACAGGTATGCGTGATGATGAGGTGCTTTTGACAGCCTCTACACAGATTGCAACTGCAACTTTCCTGCCTAAGGCTGGGCATGCAAACACGGGTGCTGGGTGCATTTTATCTGATGTCGACATTAAAGATGAGACGGCAGGTTCGGCGGGTGCAGATGCTGCTGCTGATTCTTGTCAGAATGCTGGTGCCAGTGTTGAGAACATTATGCTGACCTTGGAAGATGGAGAGTTCTCCATTGAAAATATGCCGTTTAATACAGCACAATCTCCATTGAAGGATGCCGAGGGATGGGCAAGTGCTCCGGAAGGTGCAAAAGAATTTGTATTATTGACCTCTAATGGTTTGCAGAGACGTCCTTGCTTGCTGCTTAAGAATGATCAAGGCGAATATGATACAGTTTCTATGTATCGTAATAAGAAATCAGAAACGCCAATTGTGACTGTAAAATATAATGAAAACTCAGAAGTGTTCTTAGACGAGGTTGTAATGGAAGATGGTACTCGTGTGACTTGTGCTCGTACTGTAAGATATATTTATCACAATGATGATTACAGTACGATCAACTTCTGGATTAACAGCGCAAATGATATTTCTGATGATGCAGCATGGCATCCAAAATCGTTACATCAAGAAATTGTAGAAAATGTAGGAAACTGGAGCTTCACCAGTAAACTTGGTGGAAAAAATAAATATTTTACAGAACTCCTTATGCTCCCTACCTGGGAACAGTACAATAACTGGCAAGCTGCTTGCTTGAAGTATTTCATTGATAATGATCGTTTTGATGTAATCTTTTCTCATCTGCATAATGTGGATGGTTTGGGCCATAATATCTGGCCTCATGGTGCAAATAATGAGCATACTGATCCAGAAGATGTTGCAGATAACCAGGAACTTATGGTAGAAACATATCGTCAGACCGATCGATATATCGCTCAGTTCCTCGATTACATTGACGATGGTTGGACAATCATCTTGACCTCCGACCATGGTTTGATCTGCGATACTAACAAAGAAGGTCCAGCACTTATGGGCGATGCTTTCGGTGTTAACGCAAAGATTATGGATGAACTGGGGTACACTGTGCTCAAGCGTGACGAAGACGGCAATGTTCTGAAAGAAATCGATTGGGAAAAGACCAGAGCGGTTGCCACCGGTACTAACCATATCTTCCTGAACATTAAGGGTAGAGACCCTCACGGTATTGTGGATCCAGCTGATCAGTATCAGCTCGAAGAAGAGATCATCGATGCTTTGTACAACTATCGTGACCCAAGTACAGGCCGTCGCATCATCTCTCTGGCTGTTCGCAACTGTGATGCTATTGTCTTTGGCTGCGGTCAGGAAGGTTTCGGCGACATTGTTTATTTCCTTGAAGACGGTTTCCATCGTGTACACGGTGATTCCTGGACGACGAAGAAGGACCACGGTGGTCACCACACTTCCGTATCGCCAATCTTCGTTATTGCAGGCCCGGGTATCAAGAAAGGCTGCAAGACTGATCGTGTTATTCGTCAGGTTGATGTAACGCCAACGATTGCCTCCTTGCTCGATGTGAGAATGCCTGCTCAGTGTGAAGGTGCACCGGTTTATCAGATCATTGAATAATATATTTGGAGCAGCGTTTATCACGTTGCTCCTTTTTAGTATCTTTATAAAAATCAGGAGGCGAAAAGGATGTTAGAACAATTTAATGGAAGTCAGCGTGTCAAAGAACTGACAGGACGTGTGGAGCGGTGTGTTTGCAGGTACTGTGGGAGCCCGTTGGAGATAAAGCGCATCACGTTCAACAATTTTGAAGATGCGCGCATTGAGATCTTTTGCACAAATTGCGAGCGCATCGAGTATGGCACGGAGCCGGAGATTTATCAGAGCGCGAAGTATTTTGTTGAGCACTATGATTTTAACTGGTACACCTACCTTGATGAAAATGCACAGACCAGGCAGATGACGATCGCGAAAATTTGTGACATTTTAGGCTGGCAGAATAAATTCCTGGGCTTCATGAATCAGGATGGTTTCACAGTGCCGGTGCAGATTGATCGTGAGCTGCTTTCGAGTGGTGTGACGCTGTCGGACGCAGAAGTTGATGCGCTTTCGGCTGCTAGCGAGAAGGTGACGTCATGAATACGGTGATTAAAACAAAGCGTCTGTGTTGCCAGGCAGGCAACCGGTTTTTGCTCAAGGACGTGGACTGGGAAGTCAAGGAAGGCGAGAAGTGGATTGTCTTCGGTTTGAATGGCAGCGGCAAAACGACGTTGCTCTCAATTGTTTCCGGTTTTAAGATGCCGACTTCGGGCGAACTGGAAGTGTTCGGTGAAACATATAACGATGATAATATCCTCTCCATTCGCAAGCGTATGGGCTGGATCAGCAGCTCGTACTTTGACAAATACTATACGCACGAATCTATCCTGACGATCGTTCTCTCGGGATTGACAAGCGGCTTCGGTGTAGATGGATCGGTGACGCCTGAGGATGTGATTCATGCTAAAGAGCTGCTCAAAGAATGGCACTTGGAGCGGAAGCATGATTTCCCGTTTTCGATGCTCTCTAAGGGTGAACGGCAAAATGTGCTGATTGCACGGGCGCTGATGACAGATCCGGACATTCTTGTGCTGGATGAACCGGGCACGGGGCTGGATGTGGTTGCGCGCGAGATGCTTTTGCGTAAAATTTCTGAGATGGCGGAAGGCTCCCGAAAAACGATCATCTACGTGACGCACTATCCGGAAGAGATTTTGCCGATTTTCGATCATGGCATCATTCTTTCTCACGGACGGATCGTTGATCGCGGTTCGGTCAAAGAGATCATGTCGACGGAGCGGCTGAGCAAGTCATTGGAGAGGCCGCTAAATGTTGGGCATATGGTTGACGGGCGTATGGATTTGCGTGTGTTATAAGGAGGTGGACGTATGGTTGCATTTCGAGATTTAAAAGTAAGCCAGGATATTGCCAAATGGGCAGAGTTGGGAAAATTTGAACAGGAATTCATTGTTTATGGTTGCTGTTTTTTGCGCGATGGCGAGCGCTATTATCACATTGGTGATCAGCTCGTCGAGGTCAGCCAGTTTGCTCAAATGCGCCTTCTGGAAGGGGTGTACACCAGTCCGATCGTAGAATGGCTGAACCGTGTGCTTGTGCCTTCTGGGCTGCAGGAAGAGTATGCTAATATCAGCAAGCTCCAATTGGCGCAACGCATGCAGGAACAGTATCCGAAGCTGTTCATGGAAAACTTCAACGAACTGGCAGCAACACCGCACAATGATACGGCGTTGCCGATTCTTCAAAAACTGCAGCATGCAATGATCGCCTGCTTTGATCACAAGATTCTGGAGTTGGCAGAGGGCATTGCAATGACGGCTTTTCAGCAGAAAAAACTGACGCTAACGGCTTATGAAGATTTTCATGCTTGGATAGAGGATCGCTATTTGCAGATGGCAGATGATGTCGTGATCAAAAAGGATACGAAGCGTACGTTTTATGGCTTTGCACATCGTGGGCCCGGCGGCAAGGTGCGTTATTACTGCAATGCTTTTGAAAGCGAGGCGTATAAACGTCGCAACGCGCTGATGTGTCAGGAGCAGTTCTGCACGCCGATCATCAGCCAGACGTTTTATTATGATCAAATGCCAAATGTTGCCGAGGAGCGCAAGAAATTCCTGTGTCAGTTGGAAGAGTGGATGGACAAGGAGTACTGGGCAATTGTTGATAAGATTTGTGCTTTGCCGGTAGTGGTCGACGAGGCGGCCTTTGGCACCCTGCGAGAAAAAGCAGATGCGGATGCTCTCCGAGACATGATCGGTTATTATGCTTCTCAATGGCAAATTGGCTAAGAATGATGTGTGATGAGGTTGTTTGCAAATAAAAGGGGGAATGTATCTGTATATAGGCAGAAAATGAAGAGGATGTGAATTGTTTTGACACAGGAAGTTACAAGTAGACAAAAGATGACGATCTATCTCATGACAGCGGGCTGTTTTCTGGGTTCGATCAACCAAACCATACTGGGACCAGCGCTGCCAAGCATCATGGCGGATCTTTCCATCGATGCGTCGACCGCGCAGTGGCTGACGACGATTTTTTTGCTGGTAAATGGCATCATGATTCCCTGCACGGCCTACCTTATGGCGCGCTTTAAGACGAAGCAGTTGTATTTGCTGGCAATGATCCTTTTTGGGCTAGGCACTTTTTTGGCAGGGGCGGCTCATTCTTTCGTGGTGTTGATCGTGGCGCGTGTATTGCAGGCGCTGAGTTTTGGTGTGCTTTCCCCGCTTTTGTCAGGGACGGTGCTGATGATGTATCCACCGAACAGACGCGGCAAAGCAATGGGCACGATTGGTATGGTATTCAGCATCGCACCAGCGATTGGTCCGTCGGTGGCAGGTTTTATCATCGATCGTTTCAGTTGGAATACGGTGTTTTTGGGACTGGTTCCTTTGATCGTGCTGGATATTCTTGTTTGTGCCGTTGTTATGCCGGATGTTGGTGAGACGCATCACGTGGATCTTGACAAAACCTCGGTGGTCCTTTCTACGATTGGCTTTGGCAGTTTGCTCTATGGTTTCAGCGCCGTCGGCAGCTTTGGCTGGACTTCGATGCATGTATATGTTCCGTTGGTTGTTGGTGTAGCTATAACCTGTCTTTTTGTGAAGCGGCAGAAAGGCTTACAGACGCCGTTGCTGCGGTTTGAAACTGTTAAGAATGAGAAATTCGCCGTTGGCCTGGTTATTGGCATGCTCATCAATGCCGCACTTTTGTTTGGCAGCGTGCTCACACCAATTTATCTACAGGAGATACGCGGCTACAGCGTTTTTATGTCTGCGATGGTCATGCTTCCGGCAGCGGTGATCTCTGCCCTGATCAATCCATGGATCGGTGCAGTTTTCGACAAACACGGCGGCAGGCCCGTCATATTGCTGGGGTTGGTCTTGTTGGCGATCGGCAGCTTTTCTTATGTGACATTTTACGAAGACACAGCTACTTGGTATATCGTCTTAATGTATTCTGTGCGGTTGTTTGGCATTAATATCGTGCAGATGCCGGTCAACACCTGGAGTATGTCAGATTTTCGAGGGGAGATCATCACCCATGCCAACGCTGTGTTCAATACATTTCGGCAGATTGCCGGCTCTGTCGGCACAGCAATTTTTGTTTCGATTTATACTGTTGTGGCACAGAGCAGCAGTGCTCTTTTTGGCGTGCATGTTTCTTTTGGCGCGTCGACATTGTTGATGGCTGCAGCGATCGTGCTGACTTTGGCAAAGGTGAAAAAGAACGCCTGATGCAGATTATAGCTGCAGAATGGATGAAACGATGATAAGCTGATAAGCGATTCAATAGAAAAGAGGAGATAGTATGGGATATGAATTTGAAAAGCTGTACAATTTTAGAGATCTGGGAGGACTTGTTGGCGCAGAGGGGCGCAAGGTGCGCAAGCATCGTCTGTTGCGTTCCGGCAACTTGGCTGAATTGACGGCACACGACGTTGAGGTGCTGCAGAATGTTTATCAGCTGCGCAATATCGCTGACCTGCGTACGAAGGCTGAAACTGAACAGGATCCTGATGTGGCTGTACCGGGAGCTTGCTACCACGCATTGGATTTCTTCCCTGCTGGTGACGATGCCCAGGCGACAGGCAGTTCCAGTCAGCTTCAGTCTGTACGTAACAAAGAAGAAATGCAAACAATGATGAAAGGATTGTACGCATCCTTTATCACCGATGCGGGTGTGCGTGCACGTATCCGCGAAGTGCTGCAGATGCTTTTGGATATGCCGGAAGGTGCAACTTTGTGGCATTGCTTTGCAGGAAAAGATCGTGTTGGCATTACGGCAGCGGTAATCCTGACAATTTTAGGCGTTTCAAAAGAAGATATTTTTACCGATTACGAAAAAACCAACACGATGCGTGAAGCTGCCAACAAAGAAGTGCTCGCAAAGATGAAAGCGCAAGGAATGGACAACAATATGCTGGAAGCAATTAAGGCAGCACTGTGCGTGGATGTTGACTATCTGCAAATTAGCTATGATACGGCAGAAAAAGAATATGGTTCTTTTGAAAACTATATTATTAGAGGAATTGATTTCGATGAAGAACAATGGCAGAAACTGCGCAAAATGTATCTTGAATGAAGATGGGGATAGTACTATACAACTATTGATAAAATAATTATCAAAAAAACTCATCATTTTGCTTTAGATGATTGTACTTTGGGCCGTGGTGCGATATACTATATGCATAACGACTTGTAGCGTCATCATAATGATGGGAGGAATTAAAAATGATAGAACAGAACGCTATGGTGGATGCGCTGAAACGTTTGGCACGTCTGAAAAACTGGAGCATTGCAAATGCTCAGAACACCTTTGAAGAGCTCACGGCTGCCAGAGAGCTGAAGGCAGTGGACACGTTCCTGCAGGAGACGGGCGTGGATGTGAAGATGTTCTACGAAACGGATGGCCGTGTTTTTGAGATCCGCCTGAACGGAGAAAAAATCTTCGACAACAGAGACAAATCGACCTGGCCAGCTGTTGAGATCGAAAATCGCTGGATGAAGGAATTCCTGGATGCGTACTGTGCAGATGGCAAGTGGGGCCACAGCTCTCAGTTTGATAAATACATCACTGGCTGGCGTGAAAAAGGCTCTGTTGCTGGGCGTCCTTTCGCATACTCGGTGGAAGTCTGGGAAGCTGACGGTAAATACACCTGCACTGTCGAAGGCTACGACGAAAAGGTCGGCGGTTACAGATTGATTTACGATGTCACGAATCCAGACGCAGCCATTGCTGCGATCCATGACAAGAACGCCGAAGAAGAATAATTTTCCAAGCGTACGAAAAAAGCTGCTCGAATGATCGGGCAGCTTTTTTATGCTCAGTTTTCGCTCATATATTTTTCGCGCAGTTCGAGCAGATGGTGGACGCATGGCGCGACGATTTTATCATGGCAGGTACCCTCCGTCTGTTTCAGTTAAAGAGCCGAAAACAACCCACGCTTACTTTTGCTGATTATTAAGCGCTTGATATTTATCTTTGAGTTCGAGCAGATGGTGGACGCATGGCGCGACGATCTTATCATGGCAGGTACCATCCGGTTGTTTTCCCCACCCTAGTAGGTCGCCACAGAGGGTGTGGTGGAAGGTGTCGGTGAACCATTTTGTGTATTCCTGGATAGCCTTGATCATCTGTTCTTTGTCGTCGATATAAAGCCCAAGCACCATTGCACCGCCAGTAATCGCTCCGCAGGTGAGCTGAGTACGTGCGCCCCAGCCGAGGCCGCGCAGGGCTTTCTGTGCGACGGGATCGTCGAGATTCAGCGCATCCAAGCCGGCGAGCTGGTACATGATCTGTGTGCAGCAATAATCTTTTTCCTTCTTTAAATCCTTGACCTGTTGTTCAATGGTGGCCATTGTCGATCACTCCTTGTTGTTCCTTTGTTTTATTGTAGCACAGAATGGGCGAAATGGTGTAAATGAAAAAGCAAGCCGGAGGATGTGGCTTGCTTTTTCAGTTGGAAAGAATGGTTTATAGAGCAACAGCGGCGTTGGCTTTGGAGACGTGAATGAAGCAGGGGGACGCGCCGCTGCGGGGTTCAAATGTTGGTGTCGTCAGCGAGCAGGGCGCGAGCGACGATTTCCATGGGGACGCCGCTCTGCATGCTGCGCTGCTGCAGATAATGATGCGCTTCTGGTTCGCTCATGCCGCGGTTGGCGATGAGCTGGGCTTTGGCTTCGGCGATGGCGCTCTGGGCGTCGTCGCTGCGTTTGGGAATGGTGCGTGCGGCGCGCATGGCGTCCATCTGCAAAAGCATGGTGACGGCACCGATGAGTTCGGAGGAGCGTACGGGGACGTTCATGGTGAAGAGATCTTCCCGGTCGCAGAGTGCGCGTTGGCTGCTTTTTACGAGAACGAGCAGCAGCGCCTGACCGTCCAGCCGGTC
>PPYE01716469.1_pt1 | contig 15539 bp, 14 predicted proteins | sample 1559881 | NCBI WGS metagenome assembly PPYE01 (sample SAMN08240022, study PRJNA423297) | Human gut metagenome, whole genome shotgun sequencing project. | reverse complement strand
TATAAAATAGATTTCATAAAGAAAACAAAAGATTTTGGAAATTAACTTTCAAAAAGTAGATAACAGATTATCAATGAGCAATTAACGAGTTTATGAATTTTTACATCAAAAATAAACGATCATAAAATGGATACATTTTTAGATGTCACAGGAATTGTGAAGCGTGCCAAACAGGTGCTAAACTTCAAGAACGACAGCGAATTAGCTGAATATTTAGGAGTCTCACGTGCCACAGTATCCAACTGGGGTGCACGAAACAGCATTGATTTCCGCCTGTTACTCGACAAATTCGGGGACAAGGTGGACTACAACTGGCTATTATTAGGAAAAGGGAATCCGAAACACCAGCCGAGATTTTGCGAAAGCGAACTGGTAAAAGGAGAAGTGGAGATTATACACAATCCGAAAACACCAGAACCTATAGACGACCGTAGCGTGACATTATACGATATTACGGCGGCGGCGAACCTGAAAACATTATTCACCAACAAGCAGCAATATGCACTGGGGAAAATATGGATTCCCAATATATCCGTCTGCGACGGGGCGGTCTACGTCAACGGAGACAGCATGTACCCTATATTGAAATCGGGAGACATTATCGGGTATAAAGAAATCAGCAGTTTCGATAATGTCATTTACGGGGAAATATACCTGGTGTCGTTTATGATTGACGGAGACGAGTATCTGGCGGTGAAGTACGTGAATCGTTCGGAAAAAGAAGGGTATCTCAAGCTCGTGAGCTATAATACTCATCATGAGCCGATGGATATTCCATTCGCGTCCATCAATGCGATGGCGATTGTGAAGTTCTCCATCAGAAGGCACATGATGATGTAAGTCTCACCATAGAGAGAGCACGCAAGATATGAAGAATATGGAGAGTGCAGAAAACACGAAGGACACAGAGCTTTTCTCTAACTCTGTGCCCTTCGCATCCTCTACAGTGAGAAGTATATTAAATGGAATAGTCTATGCTAATCCACGCAACACTTGTTCGGTCCTAAAATTCTGCAACAAACTAATCCGCAGCAACCTCTTCCCCTTTCAGCGTAGCCGAGCTGGCCTCCGTGACACGCACGTTGACGAAATCACCGACACGGTGCGTACCTCTGTCGAACACCACCACACGGTTCTGCTCCGTACGACCGAACAGCTGGTCGCGCGAACGCTTGGAAACACCTTCCACAAGCACCTCATACGTTTTACCGATGCAACGCTGGTTGGATTCGGCAGACAGACGGTTCTGCAAAGCAATAATCTCATTCAGCCGGCGGACTTTCACCTCTTCGGGCACATTATCTTCGAGATGTTTGGAAGCATACGTTCCCGGACGTTCGGAATATTTAAACATGAAAGCGGCATCGTATCCACATTCTTCCATCAGCGAAAGTGACAAGGCATGATCCTCTTCCGTTTCAGAATGAAAACCGGAGAAAATATCGGTAGTCAGTCCGCAATCGGGGATGATACGTTTGATAGCTGCCACCCGGTCCAGATACCACTCACGGGTATACTTACGGTTCATCAGTTTCAGAATACGCGAACTGCCGCTCTGCACAGGCAGATGGATATGTTTACACACATTCGGAACTTGCGCAATCACTTCCAGCGTTTCATCACTCATATCCTTCGGATGGGAAGTCGTGAAACGAATACGCACTCCCGGAGCAGCCTCGGCCACTGTTCGGAGCAACATCGGGAAAGTAACCACTTCGCCTGTCGGTCTTTCAAAACGGTAAGAGTTGACGTTCTGCCCCAACAGGGTGACTTCCTTATAGCCTTTCGCCACGAGGTCTGCCACTTCATTCAGGATGCTTTCTACGTCACGGCTGCGCTCGCGTCCACGAGTATAGGGCACGATACAATAGGTGCAGAAGTTATTGCAGCCACGCATGATGGATACAAAACCCGAAATATGATTGCCGCAGATACGCGACGGAATCACATCCCGATAAGTCTCGGTAGTAGATAGTTCCACATTGATTGCTTTTTCACCGGTTTCTACGGCCGCAATCAGGTCGGGCAACGTCAGGTAAGCATCCGGCCCCACAACGAGGTCTACATGATGATTCGTTATCAGATCATCCTTTACCCGTTCGGCCATACAGCCCAGTACACCTACAATCAGATGCTTTTTCTTTTTCTTCAGCGAGTGGAAAAACTCCAGGCGATTCAGAATCTTCTGCTCCGCATTGTCGCGGATGGAACAGGTATTCATAAACACGGCATCGGCTTCCTCCAGCGTTTCGGCTACGGAATAACCCGCCATTTGCATCACCGAGGCAATCACCTCACTGTCGGCTACGTTCATCTGGCAGCCATAGGTTTCGATAAACAACTTTTTGTTGTCATCCTTCATTTCAGTTGCGGATTTAAAGTCCGCTCCCGTTAATTCGTTCATACTCAAATCTTAGTTTAAAAATTCGGATGCAAAGATACGGCTTCGCTTTCAATAAGTAGTGAATTGATATCAAAATAACGCAAAAACTTATGATTTGGCAAGCAAATTTGTAATTTATGTTAAGAGAATAAACATTTTTAGGCGATATGCTTGGCAAATTTAAATTTATTTTTCACATTTGTGCAATGAAAGAAACATTAGATTTTTTCATAGTTAAGGTTTAGGTTAAAAAAATTAAGGGGAGCTGTGAAGCTGCCCTTTTTTCATAATAAAATGTTAGCCTGAACCAGATAAAATACGTAACTTTGGCAGATAACTAATTAGCAGTGAAACACAATGGAAGATTTTTTGAAATTTCTCTTGATAGCAGGTGTCATTCTTGTGGGAATATTCAAAGAGGTGAATAAGAATAGTACCCTGAAACAGACGCCACCGCAACAGTCTCCCAAACAGACGGCGAAACCAGCAGCGCAGCAGAAAAGAAAAAAAGAAGAAATATCCGTTTCCGCATCCCTGGCAAACAGTGCCGCGCAAGATAAACGAAATTCCCAACAAGGTTCTCATTATAACTCTCACACCGAATCAACTGATAACGAACATGATTTCACGATTCACTCCGCAGAAGAAGCCCGCCGCGCTATTATCTGGGGAGAGATACTTCAACGGAAGTATTGAGAGAGCCCGTAAACTCATTGAGTTTCGAATCATTATGTGACGAGTCATTGCCACGCATTGGTACAAGGCCGTACAAACAGAGAATTAATTATCAATAAAAATATCAACTGTATTTAACACGAAATTTACTATTTATGTCACTCAATCGTATTTCGGCAGCGGAAGCTGCAAGCCTAATCAAACATGGCTACAACATCGGCCTAAGCGGATTTACTCCCGCCGGAACGGCCAAGGCTGTAACAGCCGAACTCGCAAAAATTGCTGAAGCAGAACATGCGAAAGGAAACCCGTTTCAAGTAGGAATTTTCACAGGCGCATCGACAGGGGAATCCTGTGACGGCGTACTGTCACGTGCCAAAGCCATCCGCTACCGCGCTCCTTATACTACCAACGCCGACTTCCGCAAAGCTGTGAACAACGGAGAGATTGCCTACAACGACATACACCTCTCACAAATGGCACAGGAAGTGCGCTACGGGTTCATGGGCAAAGTGAACGTAGCCATCATCGAAGCCTGCGAAGTAACTCCGGACGGAAAAATTTATCTGACTGCCGCCGGTGGCATCGCCCCGACCATCTGCCGTCTTGCCGACCAGATCATCGTGGAGTTGAACAGCGCACACAGCAAATCCGGTATGGGTATGCACGACGTATACGAACCGCTCGACCCGCCTTACCGCCGCGAAATACCGATCTATAAACCGAGTGACCGTATCGGACTGCCTTACGTTCAGGTAGACCCGAAAAAAATTATAGGCGTAGTGGAAACCAACTGGCCGGACGAAGCGCGTTCTTTCGCTGCCGCTGATCCGTTGACCGACAAAATCGGCCAGAATGTTGCCGACTTCCTTGCAGCCGACATGAAACGCGGTATTATCCCGTCCAGTTTCTTGCCTTTGCAATCGGGTGTAGGAAACATCGCCAACGCCGTACTCGGTGCATTGGGACGTGATAAAACGATTCCTGCATTCGAAATGTACACAGAGGTAATACAGAACTCCGTAATCGGACTGATTCGCGAAGGACGTATCAAATTTGGTAGTGCCTGCTCACTGACTGTAACAAACGACTGTCTGGAAGGTATTTACAACGATATGGATTTCTTCCGCGATAAATTGGTTCTCCGTCCGTCGGAAATCTCAAACAGCCCGGAAATAGTACGCCGCCTTGGTGTCATTTCTATCAATACAGCCATCGAAGTCGACCTGTACGGCAACGTAAACTCTACCCATATCGGCGGAACAAAAATGATGAACGGTATCGGTGGTTCGGGAGACTTTACCCGCAACGCTTACATCTCTATCTTCACTTGTCCGTCTGTGGCTAAGGAAGGTAAGATCAGTGCAATCGTACCGATGGTATCCCACCACGACCACACGGAGCACGATGTCAATATCGTTATCACCGAGCAAGGTGTTGCCGATCTTCGTGGCAAAAGTCCGAAAGAACGTGCACAAGCCATCATCGAAAACTGTGCTCATCCTGACTACAAAGAGCTTCTTTGGGATTACCTCAAACTGGCCGGCAACCGCGCGCAGACTCCACACGCTATTCAGGCTGCACTTGGTATGCACGCAGAGTTGGCTAAAAGCGGCGATATGAAGAATACAAATTGGGCTGAATACGCCAAGTAAATAGAATATAGGATTTACAATATTCGATTCTAAACAAGTATAATTGTATTCTCTGGTAAACAAAATCCAACGATTTTTGCTTATTAGAGAATACAATTATCTTTTTGTAGAAGAATCAATAAGCCCTCCATGGAGAATAGATACCTCCCCTTGACAACATAGAAATTGGATTCAACAACGAGATTCCACTCTTGTTGTTCGGACTGATGCATCAATATTAGCCTATTTCCCGATAATCGCCTCACATACCTTATCCTGAAACGCTCTCGCTTTAGCAGCCGAAAGCACATTCTGGTTCATAATGGCAAATGCCACTTCATGCCCGTTCTTCATCTTCAGATAGCCTGCAAGCGCATTTATTGCCGTAAACGAGCCTGTTTTGGCATGAACATTCCGGAAGGCAGGAGTACCTTTCATCCGGAATTTCAATGTTCCGTCCACCCCACCAACGGGAAGTGATTTATACAACATCTGAAACACTTCTGTTTGCGAGTACGCATATTTTAGAAAGTCCACCAGCAGGGCAGGAGAGAGGTAATTATAATTGGACAGTCCGCAACCGTCGGCAATCTTATAGTCTTTCGGGTCATGCCCGATGTTGACATCATCTTTTCGAATCGAAGTGACATTGCCCGAAATAAGGAGATTGTTTCCATTCGTCAGCCAGTCTCTCGTGAAAGAGAATTTCCCGGCAGAAGAGGTACGTGTTTTCGTCTGATTCGTCACTGTATAATAGGAAGATACAGGTTGACAGGAAACACTTGCCGTATCGCCCTGCACTGTGGATGGAACTACGGAAACCTGCACAGTCCCCTTGCAAAACATCAGTGGAGACAAATAAGGCTGATAACCCGCAGGAGTATCGTCCCACGCCCATCCGCTGCCCCAATAAAGGGAGTCTTTCATTGAGACGTCACCATAGACCTGTCCGTTAATGACCGAAAAAGGGAAAGTGATTACCTCTTCTATCAATGAATCCATCGACTGGCTGTCAAATTCCGGATCGAATCCGCCTACCACATACAGGTTGCCTTGCAAAGTATCATGTTCTATCACGCCATCGTGCCATACTTCCGTGCGGAAAGGCTCGTTGGCTTCGGGGCGGGAGAGTGCGGTAATAGCCGTCAGCAGCTTCATGGTAGAGGCAGGACGGGAAAGTTTCTCCGCACGATAGTTATAAAGTGATTTCTTAGCCGTCAGATCGTAGACGGATATGCCGACTTCGGATGCTTCGGGGAGCATCTTCTTGATAAGCGAATCTATCCGGGAGAAATTTTGTTGTCCCCAAAGTGGCAACAAACAAACTGAAAGGGCGACCAACAAAAGACTTTTTTTCATACAATACAGTTTATGACATCAACAAATGATAGTATCTTACCTCTATATCTATTTCAAGTTTTTCTCTACCTGTCCAAGAAGCGAACCGGAGCCATAGCCGGACCATACATCCTGAATTTTTCCATCAGGAGCAATCAATACATAATGAGGGATACCCCGTACCTGATAATTTAGGGCAAGACCGGTACGTCCTTTACGAAGTTCATTCCACTGGTTACCGCCCATTCCTTTCGTCTTGATATACTCTTTCCAACGTGCTTTCGGGTCCTCACTAATACTAATCACAGTCATTTTATCCTTGTACAGATCCATCACCTTCTCCATTTCGGGTATCGACTCCACGCAAGGACCACACCCGCTACTCCAGAAATCGAGTAAGATGAATTTTCCTTTGAATTCGGAAATATGACGAAGAGAATCATTCGCATCATACAAGTCTCCATCCACCATCATATCTCCAACTCCTACGGTAGTGGCAGGATAAACATAGGCTGTAATCTCCTGTCCGTCATCTGTTTGTTTTTCGGATTCGGACATTCGGGCATAGAGGTTTTTCACCTCTTCTTTATAAGGCATGATGGTTTTATATTTCATCATGGAAGCAAAAAACAATAATCTATCCATCCACACCGGGGAGACGGGAGCTTCTTCCATGTATTCCATTTCCTTTTTCCAGATTTCCTGCTGCAACGGCATTGACAGTTTCCGGATAGAATCTATTTTGGCCCAGGCCTGGCTTTCAAACTCCCGGTCGCCCGGATGGTCTATGAACATCATCCGTTGCCAGTCATATTCCGCTGCCATGTATTGCATCAGTTCTTTCTGTTGAGCCATCGCGCAAGCCGTAAAGCGGTTTTCTTCCTGCTGTTCCGGCACATCACTTACTACTTCCCATGTTTTCACTAGTTTGTCCTGTCCCTTGATTTCGATGTATTCTCCCGGTGCGATCCACACTTCCAGCCATGTACCCGGGAAGCCCCGATTATCAGACATAATCAGCATTTTCCGTGTGGTAGAAACCGTGTCGCGGAAAGAGAACTGTCCATTCATAAGCGTATCTCTCCATACACAGTTGAGAATACTTCCGTCTTCCTCATACAGGCCGATCACAATGCTGTCGGGAAGATTGGCCAATTCGCCCTGAATCAAATATTCATTTGCGGCAACTGACGCTTTACGATTGAATGTACAATGACACATCACCATACAAACTATTGCCAATAAGGCCGGAGTGATTATATATTTTCTCATCATATATTCGATTTATCAGTGAGATACCCCCTCATCAATGAATCAGATAGGTATCTTCATCAATGAACGATGTCAGATATCGGAATCCGTTTATAGAGCTTCCCGGAAGATTTCTCCTACCGTAGGATGCGGGAAAACAATCTTTTTCCATTGCGCTGCCGTCAATCCGAGCTCAATGGCAGTGCCCGCAAGAGTGATAATCTCCGAAGCCGGATTGCCCAATACATGGGCTCCAATCACCCGTTGCTGTTCGTCCAGCAGTACTTTACAGACTCCGTTCACGCCCTCGTTCTCCGCCACAAAACGGCCGGAGTAAGCCATCGGAAGTTTGATAACCTGATAATTGATTCCTTTCGTTGAGGCCGATTCCTCCGTTTCACCCACTCCGGCAATCTCCGGATTGGTATAGACTACGCCCGGAATAGCCCGATAACTCATGGCATCTTCCTTTCCCAAGATGGAATGTACGGCAACTTCCGCTTCACGAACAGCCGTATGGGCGAGCAAAGAGAATCCTGTCAGGTCACCACAAACATACACGCCCGGCACAGAAGTCTGCATCTTTTCATTAATTCTGATAGCGCCACGCTCTGTCTTCTCCAAATTCAGGTTTTCGAGCCCGAAACCTTTCGCCACCGGGCGACGGCCGACACTCATCAACAGCTTCTCTGCAATGACACTGCCGTTTCCCTCCGCGTTCTCATAAGAAACAACAGCCCCTTCTTCCGTTTGCGACAAGCCGACCACTTTCGTACTAAGCAGGAATTTAATACCACGTTTGGCATATTCCGCACGGAGCAAAGCGGAAAGCTCCTTATCCATTCCACCCAGGATTTCGTCCATCATCTCAACCACCGTCACTTGTACTCCCAAACTATTGAAGAACGACGCAAACTCCATACCGATTACCCCGCCACCAACAATAGCCAAAGAAGCCGGCAATTCTTTACTGTCCAAAGCATCCCTGTGCGTCCAGTAGTTCACCGCGTCCACTCCCGGAATAGGAGGAATAAAGGTTTCCGAACCCGTACATAATATCAGATTCTCTCCTTCGTAAGTTTCTTCCCCGCAGCGAACCGTATTTTTATCAATGATCTGCGCTTCTCCTGATACAATTGTAACATTGTTGGCAGTCAGCTTCGCTTTCACTCCCAGCACCAGTTTACGCACTACCTTACTTTTACGTGCTATTATCTTAGGCAAATCGAAAGAGACTTCCGGGATATTGACTGCATACTTCGATGCATGTTTTGCACTGTCATAAGTCTTTGCCGAATACAACAATGTTTTCGTAGGAATACAGCCTTCATTCAGACAGACGCCACCCAGACTATTCTTTTCGATAAGCAATACGCTCAAACCACCTTTAGCGGCAGCTTCGGCAGCCGTATATCCCGCAGGACCACCACCAATGATAATTACTTGATATTTCATAGTATATAATCAGTTAATCTTTTCATTATTATCAAAACACGCTACGATTCATCCGCTTGAGAGCCTACAGGGTCTATTGCCTCCGTGGCCTTTATTTTCTTTGCGAACATTCTCTTTTCGAGTAGTTCTGCAAATTCCTGTTCCTTGACAGGCATCACCGAAACAAACTTCCCTTTTCCGTATTCTATCAGGGTATAATCCGTCACCGAGAAGCGGCCGAATTTCATGGAATGGTATTTCCTGACTGCAGTAATTTCGGAAAGCGGGATGATCTTCTTGCGAATAAAACGACCACGTGAGACTTCCAGATCACCATTTGTTGTTAATGTATAAGTAGTGTGTATAATTTGTTCGATCACTACAATCAGCATCAACATAAATAGTACTGCCACCAAGATATACTTACACCACAATGCGCCGACGGCATTCACAGTAAGCACCACCAACAGGAAATATTGGTACCAGGCGATGCGGGCATGAAAAATTCGATTCATTTTGTCAGATTTTTGCCTGCAAGGTAGCAATTTTATGAATTAGTGACAACGAAAAGTACAACGAAGTAACTTATTTTGTAGCTTTGCGGTGAGAAATAACAAGATTATGGTAAGAAAATTCGATTTCCTCGTTATCGGTTCCGGAATTGCCGGTATGAGTTTTGCGCTGAAAGTGGCGCACAAAGGTAAAGTTGCTCTTATCTGTAAAAGTGGGCTGGAAGAAGCCAATACGTACTTCGCCCAGGGAGGTGTAGCCTCCGTCACCAACCTTCTGGTGGATAATTTCGACAAGCACATTGAAGACACAATGATTGCCGGCGACTGGATCAGTAACCGTGCCGCAGTAGAAAAAGTAGTGCGCGAAGCTCCCGCACAAATTGAAGAACTGATTAAGTGGGGAGTGGACTTTGACAAGAACGAGAAAGGCGAATTTGACTTGCACCGCGAAGGCGGACACTCGGAGTTCCGTATTCTTCACCATAAAGATAATACGGGAGCGGAAATTCAAGACAGCCTGATTAAAGCCGTACAACGCCATCCGAATATCACGGTCATCGAAAACCAGTTTGCCATTGAAATCCTGACACAGCATCACCTGGGAGTGACTGTAACCCGCCAGACACCGGACATCAAATGTTATGGTGCTTATATCCTCGATCCGAAAACGGGAAAAGTAGATACCTATCTTGCTAAAGTGACGCTAATGGCTACCGGTGGAGTAGGAGCCGTTTATAAAACAACCACTAACCCGCTAGTCGCTACCGGAGACGGTATCGCCATGGTTTACCGTGCCAAAGGTACGGTGAAGGATATGGAGTTTGTACAATTCCACCCTACCGCCCTGTATCATCCGGGAGACCGCCCTTCTTTCCTGATAACAGAAGCAATGCGTGGTTACGGAGGTGTACTGCGTACAATGGACGGCAAAGAGTTCATGCAGAAATATGATCCCCGTCTTTCGCTCGCTCCCCGTGACATCGTGGCACGCGCCATCGACAACGAGATGAAGAACCGCGGAGACGACCATGTATATCTGGACGTCACCCACAAAGATCCCGAAGAAACAAAGAAACACTTCCCCAATATCTACGAGAAATGTCTTAGCCTGGGCATCGACATCACGAAAGATTATATCCCGGTAGCCCCGGCCGCCCACTATCTTTGTGGAGGTATCCTCGTTGACCTGGACGGACAATCTTCCATCGAACGTCTTTATGCCGTGGGAGAATGTTCCTGCACAGGATTGCATGGAGGCAACCGCCTGGCTTCAAATTCTTTGATAGAAGCAGTCGTATATGCCGATGCTGCCGCCAAACACAGTCTGCAAACTGTCGATCAATATTCTTATAACGAAGATATTCCCGAATGGAACGATGAAGGAACCCGCTCTCCGGAGGAAATGGTGCTCATTACGCAAAGCATGAAGGAAGTGAACCAGATTATGAGTACATATGTAGGCATTGTCCGTAGCGACCTTCGTCTGAAACGTGCGTGGGACAGACTCGATATTATTTATGAAGAGACTGAAAGCCTATTCAAACGCAGCGTAGCGTCCAGAGAGATTTGCGAACTACGTAATATGGTGAATGTGGGTTATCTGATTATGCGCCAAGCAATGGAGCGTAAGGAAAGCCGCGGATTACATTATACGATAGATTATCCTCACGTGAAGAAGTGATTATGAAAACATTGATTCGGACCTTTATTCTTTTCTTCTGCATAACGAGACTAGCTTCCTGCTATGCAGGTATTCCACTGAAAAGTGGAAAATCGGAAAATAACCAGACTTATGAAGTCAGTTATCTGTTCGAGCACGACGGAGTGAAAGTGTACCGTTTTCTCGATTTGGGAAACTATGTGTATTTCACGACCCGGGGAGATGTAACCAGTATCAAGAATGATTCAACAAGAAAAAGGACAATTACTATTTATAAAGACAGTATACCAAACCGATAACGAAAAGAGGCTATCTAACAATTTTTTTTTAACGGCTTCACCTCTATCAAACAAACTCTGACAGATTATATACGATAGATTATCCTCACGTGAAGAAATAGGATTTACAGTATTATTCTTATTAAAAAGAAAAAACAAGAGGCTTCCTCAAATTATATTTTTGAGTTTGGCCTCTTATTTTTTATCTTTATATGTTTCTTTTGCACTCCTCAAAGAAACTATACTATACACTTATGAGAATATAATACACTTCAACACACTGCCTATTCAACTATAAACCAATCATTTAAACTGTAACAGCATATAAATACGAATATCACTGCCTCTTCTAAAATCATTCCCTAATATCATCCTCTTAAAAACATGTTCTTGAGCATGTGTACACCTCTTTGAGAATATAGTAAACGCTTTCCTGTCTTTCATCTCATACTTTTGTTCACAGAAATAATCACTAATCGAAATATTATGGATATAGCTAAAAGATGTGAGCAGAACCCCCTACTGGCTCCAAAAGATTTAAAAGCGGGAATCAACGGAATGGAAATTACATGTTTGTTAAATCCCGGAGTTTTCAAATATCAAGGCAAAATTTGGTTACTTTTGCGCGTCGCAGAGAGACCTATACAGAAAGAAGGAATTATCAGTTTTCCTATATATAATGAAAAAGGAAAAATAGAAGTGGTTTCGTTTTTAAAGAATGATCCCGATTTGGATGCTTCAGACCCACGCGTTATCGGTTACAAAGGAAAAAATTATCTGACTACGATGTCTTACTTACGATTGGTTTCAAGTACCGACGGTATTCACTTCAAAGATGAACCGGAATTTCCACCTATTTTCGGAAAAGGAGAGCTGGAAGCATTCGGTATTGAAGATTGCCGTGTTGCAACAACCGAAGATGGTTTTTACCTTACTTTCACAGAAGTATCGTCGGTAGCTGTAGGGGTTGGACTGATTCACACCAATGATTGGAAAAACTATACACGGCATGGAATGATATTCCCACCGCATAATAAAGATTGTGCATTGTTCGAACAGAAGATAGGTGACAGGTATTTCGCTCTTCATCGCCCAAGCAGTCCCGAACTTGGCGGCAATTATATATGGCTTGGGGGCTTTATTACTCGATTTAAATGACCCGTCAAAAGTGATTGCAAGAAGCGAAGAACCGATCATGGAACCTATCGCCGCTTATGAGCAAACAGGTTTCTTCGGAAATGTAGTTTTCACTAATGGGCATTTGGTGGACGGCGATACGATAACCATGTATTATGGAGCAAGCGATGAAGTGATTTGTAAGGCAGAGCTTTCCATTTCAGAGATATTAAACGTATTAAAACAGACACAAAAGAAGTAATGAATAAACTGAAAAAAGAATATCTGTTCTTTAAGCAACAGGAACCTAACATGAGAACACTGTTGGTTACCAATATGCTTTATGCATTGGTACTACCGATAGTAGAAATCTTTGTGGGAGCCTATATCATGAGGAACACGAGCAATCCGGTGATGGTTGCTTTTTATCAGCTGGCAATGTATATAGGCATCATTACTACCTCTCTTGTTAACGGTTATCTGCTAAAGAAATACAGTGTGAAGACACTTTATTCGGTAGGAATCCTGGTAAGTGGCATTTCCATGTTCGGTATGATGACTATTAAGTCACTTGGCTTCGTCGAACTTGGTCTGGCCGGCTTTTTAATGGGAGCAGCTTCTGGTTTCTTCTGGACCAACCGATACCTGCTGGCTCTCTATAATACCAACGACAACAGCCGTAACTATTTCTTCGGACTAGAGTCTTTCTTCTTTTCTATTACCTCCATCGGTGTTCCTTTAATTATAGGAGCATTTATCAGCCAGATAGATGGAAAAGAAGTTTTCGGATTCCTCTTCAATATCAATACCTCTTACTGTGTAGTTACGATGGCAGCAGTAGTCATTACCGTTATCGCCTGCATGACACTGTGGAAAGGTAAATTCGAGAACCCTAAAGAAACGAACTTCCTCTATTTCCGCTTCAACATACTTTGGAAAAAGATGCTGTGGCTAGCCGCATTGAAAGGAATGGTTCAAGGTTTTTTAGTAACGGCACCGGCTATATTGGTATTGAAGCTGGTAGGAGATGAAGGAGCGTTAGGACTGATTCAGGGAGTTAGCGGGGCACTGACCGCTGTCCTGGTGTATGTATTAGGACGTATGGCCCGCCCGCAAGACCGTTTGAAAATCTTTGTAGGAGGATTAATCGTATTCTTTGTCGGTACACTATTCAACGGTATTCTCTTCTCTGCTACGGGAGTGATCCTTTTCGTCCTTTGCAAAGTGATATTCCAGCCTTTGTTCGACCTGGCTTACTTCCCCATTATGATGAGAACAATTGATGCAGTTGCAAAGATTGAGAATAGAAACGAATATGCATATATCCTAAGTCATGAGTTCGGCCTTTTCCTTGGAAGAGCTTTCGGTTTACTACTGTTTATCTTCCTTGCTTATTGTGTATCGCAGGATTTTGCATTGAAATATGCGCTAGTGATTGTTGCCGGATTACAATTAGCGGCATATCCTTTAGCTAAGAATATTACTAATCAAACTGATACTATTGAACATGAAAATGACAAGTAAAGGTGTTTTTGTACTTATAACCGTTTGTTTCCTGGCATCTTGCTCGGGCAACGGAAATAACTTTGGTGAAAAGGTAAAACAGGTTTCCATCCATAGGGTAGACTCTATGCCTGATATGCCTGAAACTTATAAAATGCTGGACTGGAAACAAAAAGCCCAAAAGTATGACCAGTTTATTTTTGACTGGAATAATAAAAGCGAAGTCGGACCATTAATCTGGTTAGATGACGCCCGCAGAAATATGGACCAGACTACATTTGGCTTATATACTGCCATTAAAGATATTCGTCAGGGAAAGAATGCCAATAATGGAGAGTTCCATGAAAGTCTGAACTCATTGGCAGCTATTCTTGGTGCCGGCCTTGTAGGAATTGACAAGACGAATCAAGACGGATATAACTATGTAAAAATGGTGCAGAATTATTTCAACTCTGATAACGGCTGGAATATAGTCATGAACAATACGACTCCGTCAGTAGCCCTTTTAGGAGGAGGCTATGGCCGCGACTGGTGGTATGATGTATTACCCAATGCCTTATATTATGCTATTTGCGATGTTTTCCCCAATGTAGACGGGGCAGAGAAGATACAAAAAAGTATTGCGGAGCAGTTTGTTAAAGCAGATTCTGTATTGAATGGAAATTACGACTATTCTTATTTTGACTATGCACAAATGAAAGGAATGGTTAATCATATTCCATTGCAACAAGACGCCGCCGGTGGTCATGCTTATGTATTGTTGTGTGCTTATCATAAGTTTGGCGATCCACGTTATCTGCAACATAGTAAAAGTGCCATCGAAGCCCTGCTTGCCCAAAAAGAAAGCCGTTTTTACGAGGCTCTTTTACCACTCGGAGTTTATACGGCAGCCTATTTGAATGCAGTAGAGGGAGCCAACTATGATGTAGCCAAACTTCTTGATTGGGTATTTGACGGATGTAAAAGCCCTACAGGAAGAACCGGTTGGGGAATTATTGTAGGAAAATGGGGTGACTATGATGTAAGTGGTCTGCAAGGAAGTATCACAGACGGCGGAGGATATGCATTCCTTATGAACAGTATCAAACCTGCTTGGCCTTTCATTCCGATGGTGAAATATCAGCCTCAATATGCAAAAGCTATCGGCAAGTGGATGTTGAACAATGCAAGTGCATGTCGTTTGTTCTATCCGGGGGAAATAGATGAAACACATCAATGGGCTCCGGAATTGAAGGACATTACTTATGATAATGTTTCTTATGAAGGTTTACGAAAAACGGATGACTATGGAAAAGCATCGTTAAAAGGGGTTAGTCCGGTTGCAATTGGCGATGGTCCCAAATGGATAAAAGGTAATCCGACGGAGAGCATGTTCAGCGTTTACAGTTCTTCTCCTGTTGGTATTTTGGGGGCCATTGTTTGTCAAACGAATGTGGAGGGTATTCTCCGGCTGGATTGTAATGTCACAGACTTCTATACAGAGAAACCTTATCCGGTCTATCTCTATTATAACCCTCATAAAGAGACCAAAGCCATTACTTATCAGGCTACTCAACCATGTGATTTGTTTGATATTGTTGCCAAAGAATATATAGCAAAAAATATAAAGACAAATGGTTCCGTTGAGATCCCGGCCAATGACGCAAGAGTAATTGTGGAACTTCCCGCCGGAACAGAATTAGAACTGAAAGATGGTAAGATTATTGCGAATAAACAAAATATCATTTCATATAATTAAATCTAAGTGTATAAACT
>PPYE01644563.1_pt1 | contig 15546 bp, 18 predicted proteins | sample 1559881 | NCBI WGS metagenome assembly PPYE01 (sample SAMN08240022, study PRJNA423297) | Human gut metagenome, whole genome shotgun sequencing project. | reverse complement strand
TCCGTTGGCAAACCCCAGTTCAAGCAGTGAGCAAGCCTCTTTCTAGGTGGTAACTTTATTATTGCAATCTAGGTTTTATTACTCCCTTAAAAGCTTGGCCGCCATTGCAAAATTTCCGACATTCGCCGAACCATTATTTGGAATTTCTGGCATTGTCAGATATCTTTCTAAACCAGGAACTTCAACATAGCCGTTTAATAACTTTGCAAAGTCACGTCGAACTTTTTGTAAAAACTTTTCACTGCTGACTCCGCCACCAAATATAATTTTATTGGGTCTTAATTCTAAGGTGACCTGTAAAGCTGCCTGAGCTACATAATAACTTAAAATATTCCAAACTGGATGAGACAATGGTACATCCTCACCAGGTCTATTCAACCTTGCCTCAAAAGTTGGGCCTGAAACCAGGCCTTCCAAACAATCGCCATGAAAAGGACAAACTCCAGGAAAATCCAGATCATCCGGATGCCTTTTTAATAGAACATGTCCCATCTCTGGATGACCGATTGCACCTAAAAGCTGACCGTTAACAACCGCGCCCCCACCAACACCAGTCCCGATAGTATAATAAACCAATGAATCAATTTTTTCATTTGATAGTGTTGACATTACGTATTCGCCATAGGCAGAAGCATTTACATCAGTTGTAAAAAAAATTGGAACGTCTAATTCCCTTTTCAAATAACCAACAAAATCTGTATCTTGCCAACCTGGCTTAGGAGTATTAGTAATGAAACCGTACTTAGATGAATTTTGCCGAATTTCAATTGGTCCGAATGATGCGACACCAATTGCAGAAACAGGGTGCCGTTTAAAATAATCTGCTGTTCTTTTTAAAGTTTCTGCAGGTGTAGTTGTCGGAATCCGAACTTGATCTTTAACTTGATAATCTCCATTACCAACAGCACAAACAAATTTTGTACCGCCAGCTTCAATTGAACCTACTAACATCAAATCACTCGCCTACTTCTTATTTTTCTGACAAACTTCAATGACCTCATGATTTGGCCCATAGAAATTAAAGTAACTGATCCCATGTTTCCAAAACGGTAGATGCATCACTTCGGGATCAATCAATTCAAATCCTAAGTTTTTAACTTCTTCAAATGCATTTTCAGCATTATCTGTATCGATTGCTAAATGATTAATAGCGCCAGCTTCTTGATTGGTTTCAGTTTCATAAACTTCTAGCATCAAGTCGTTAATTTGTAAAAATCCGACTCTGCTGCCCTCATTATCTTCCTGATTTATTAATTCAAAACCGAGTTTTTGATATAACTTAATACTGTCATCAAAATTTTGTGTTGGAATACCCACGTGTGAAACACCTTTAAAAAATGACATATTATCTATCCTTCTTTTATTCTGATCTCAAATCAATTTTAACTTTTGTAGTCCTTTAACGATACCTAAATTATCATTTGTATCCGTAATAAAGTTAGCTTTCTCTTTAATTTTTTTATTACCATTTTTCATGGCAATACTATAGTCTACCACATCAAACATCGTTAAATCATTGTTACCATCACCAAAAGCATAAGTCGGTACATCCAATTGCTCTTTTGCCTGAAGAGTTTTGATACCTTTACCTTTGGAACCGCCCTTAAGCACTGCATCGATAGATTTTTCTCCGGTAATGAAAAATTCTAATTCAGGAAACTGTTGTGCATATTCACGATCTGCGTGATGGGAAATAACCAGTAATTGATTGACCGGAGCTGTCTTGTAAAACTCATTATCAACTTGTGGAAATGGTGCCGCTATATTTTGATAAAAACTGCGCGACAAAGGCTGATCCTCCGACAAGGCTATTTCTTGATAATTATAAAATCCTAGTATATCATTCCGTGACTGTGCATATGATAAGACCCTACCACATAAGTCTGCTGGAATTTCACGATTAGAAACAACTTGACCTTCGAATTCAATATACTGACCATTCATGGAAACAATTGAATCGATCTGACACTCTTTCATAAATTGGCGAACTTCAAAAGCTGCACGACCGGTACAAATAATTGGAATGTTTCCATTCGCCTTTAGCTGTCGAATTGCATCACTGACTTCTGGAACAATAGTTGAGTTACTTGAAAGTAAGGTTCCATCCATATCAAAGAAAACTAAAGATCTTATTTTTCTCAAATCTTTACTCCTATTCAAACAAACCAACTATTTCCTCAAAACAACATTCTTGAAAGACGCTTTGCCATAAGAAGCAGCTATGGCTAGATCGTCACCAAATTTTTGATAAACACGACTAATCAAACTAATGCCATTTACGACAACGATCATAATGTCATCATCAACCATCAGTTTCACATGAAGATCACCAAAATTATTTTCCGGAAGCGGTCTTTCCAATCCCTTATTCATCATCTGATACCAAGGCCATTCAGGGCTCTTATCAAAGATTATTCTTTGGTCATCTGCAGATAACAAATACTGGTATGATTCGTCGGTATCAACATTCTTAAACACCCTAAGCGCCAAATCACTTAATTTACTGTCGCAAGAAACATCCATATCTAACACAAAGTGTCTGCCGACGTTTTTTGCAATAACTTTTTCCGTACGACCCTCTTCATCATCGATCACAAAATCATCGATGTCATGGACGTCTTTAAACTCAGTGGTTAATTTCTCAGGGAGTTTTGTTGCTAATGTCCCATCATTTCGTTGTTCTAATTCCAACGGAAGATAAGTTCCACCCCACTCCCAGTTGACCATGTCGCCTTTTTCTTTTTCGCGTGTTGGGACCCAGCCAAACAATACACGCCGCTGACCATCAAAAGCAGTTCTGGCAGCGTAGTATGCACGTCCATCAAAAGCATCGTCTTTAGGTTTGATCCATGGACCATCGATGTTTTTACTCATACGATACCGCGTTTTACTTTGCTCACTATATTCAGTATAAACTAGATACCACCAATCACCCATTTTGAACAAATCTGGCATTTCAAGGCCAGTGTATAAATTTGGGGCAAAGAAATCACCTCGAAAGTCCCAATTTTTAAGATCTTTAGATGTGAACGAAACAATGCGCCCGGTTAATTTGGACTTTGGCCCCGCATGTCTTGTGCCTAATATCAACAGATACTCTTGTTTATCTTCATTCCAAATCACCCACGGATCCCGCCAATCAGTTACATCGTATCCTTCTTGTGCAGGCAAGGCCAACTTATCCACGTTTTTTTGAAAATGTTCGTAGTCATCACTAACACCATGTAACAAGACTTGAGATGCTTTTCCTTCTTTTTCTGCCTGACGATTATAACCGGTGTAAAAGGCATGGATTTTTCCTTGTGCCTCAAAAACAGATCCAGCATAGATGAATTCGGCAACATCGTTCTCGTCACCTTCGGGGATAGCTACTCCATGATCCTCATAATCAATAAAATCTTTAGTGGTTGATAAGGACCACCCAAAAGGATGATAGTTTTTTTCTAAAGGTCCTGGTTTTCTCGGATCACGTTGGTGATACAAATAAAATGTTCCCTCTTTCCCAAAGGGCATGATGTCACCCATCCAGGTGTTCTTAGGCGGTTGATAAAATACTTTATACATAAAAGATCCTCCTCATTTAATAATACAGAGTGCAGCGAAAGGCTTAAGAGATAAGCAGATTTCTTGTCTCGTACAACTCGACTATTCCTGACTTTTAATTAAGCTTCTTCGGCTTCTGCAGCAATTTTACGATCACGATGCATCAACTTTTTGATTCCATTACACATAAATGCTCCAACGAGTACACCAATTACAATCGAAAGACTATAAAGTAGGATGTTAGAAGAAAAAGGTGCCGCCATGAATGTTGATAATGCTGTCCTTTGAACTGTACCAAAAATTGTGTTAAGCCCACTTGCCAAACCAGCACCAACCATACAACTTGGTATGACTGCAATAGGATCTGCCACAGCAAAAGGAATTGCACCTTCTGTAGTCGCAATGATTCCCATTACTAAAGCGGTAGTAGAACTCTCTTTTTCAGCCTCACTGTAATATTTCTTCCCCATAAATACAGCCAATGCCATAATCAATGGTGGGATTCCAATGGCTATGAAACAAGCAGTACTTATATCATATCCTCCTGAAGTATAAGCGGCCATACTAAAAGTATAAGCAACTTTGTTTATCGGACCACCCATGTCAGTTGCCATCATTGCACCAATAATTATGGAAACAAGCACTTGGTTTGAACCACTAATACTTGTTAACCAATTAGTTAACCCATCTTGCATAGCCTTTACAGGGTCTCCAAATACGTAATAGACAATCAAACCACTTACAAGGACCGCAACTAAGGGAACTATAAAAATTGATTTTAAGGAAATTAGACTCATTGGCATTGGTATTTTTTTTACCCAGTAAACAACATACCCGACCAAGATACCAACTACCATACCTCCCAAAAAACCCATACCTAATTTGTTAGAAACTAAACCAACAATAAAGGCAGGAGCCAATCCGGGTCTATCAGCAATTGAGTATGCTATATATGCAGCAATCATCACTGGAATAAAATTCAAACCTTGTTGACCAATAAATCTTAATACTCCCCAAATATTACTTGTTTGATTCCAAACACCGCTTCCCCCACCTACAACTGCCAGCGAAACTAATAAACCAGAGGCGGAAACCAACGGAATCATATATGAAACACCAGTTTGAAAATGACTAACAAGATTTTTTAAGAATTTCTTCATACTATCCATTCAAACAAACCTCACTTTTTTAAATTAAAATTTTATTTCCCAATTACTTCATGGGCCCTTTCGATTGCTTTTCTTCCATCCTTAACAACTTCTGAAGTGCTCATCTTCACAATAGTTTTCCCATCAAAACGCTCCTTCTCACGAACCGATGTATCCACTGCAAAAATCACAGCGTCCGCTTCATCAATATCTTTCTGATTAAGTTTATTTTCAAACCCCATTGCTCCTTGTGTTTCAACTTTGATTTTATCGCCATTTTTCTTTGCAAACTTTTTCAAGTTTTGAGCGGCCATATACGTGTGCGCGACTCCGGCGATACATGCTGATACTGCAACAAATTTACTCATAATAATTTCCTCCTAATTGGTTTTAATTGTTTTAAAGATTTCTACTAGTTTTTTTGGATCATTTTCTTTTTTAATCTGTTTCACAAAATTATCATCCATCAAACTGCCAGAAATATTAGCTAACATTTTCAAATGTTCTTTTCCCTCATCCCTTTGCCTGACGGCCATCAGAAAAATAATTGAAACTTGACTGCCATCTAGAGATTGCCATTCAATAGGTTTTACCGTTTTAGCAAAAACTAATGAAGCGGCAGTCACCGAATCGCTCTTACCATGGGGAATGGCAATGCCATTTCCAATTCCTGTAGTCGTTAAACTCTCACGATACAAAACATCTTGTTGAAAAGCCTCGGCATTACTGACCGTGCCATTTTCTTCCATTACTTGCGCCAACTTCGCAATCGCATCTTCTTTTGAACTAGCATCTAGTCCGATCACGATATTTTTTTCTGTAATAAAATTGTTGCTTTCACTCGACAACTCTCTCACTCCCCAACATTTTCATAACCTCGTCTTTTGTTGTTGCTCGTAATATTTTCTTTAAAAGTTGTTTATCTTCAAGCAGATCATTGAAATAACCATATACATCATTAATTGAATCTCTTATGGTCTGATTCATGGCCAAAAAAAATACAATATTTACTTTTCCTTGTGACCACTCAATGCCTTGAGTATTAATGTACACAGAAATACAAGGTCGTTTTACAAAATCTACCGGAGCATGTGGCATTGCAACAAAATCAATTTGCGTACTTGCTAACTTTTCCCTTTTTATTGCTGCTTCGTATATTCCAGAAGAAGCATATCCCTCATTCTTTAATTGCTGGCTTATACTTCTTATAACTTGGCTTTTTGTACTTTGCCCAGGATCAATTGTTATCAATTCGGGATGGACTAACTTCATAAATGCGTTTTTGTAGCTTCCCGTTCCCTTGTATTCATCTACTGCACGCTGGATCTTATTCTTAGATTTATTGTCCAAAAACGGAGAGACCACGATCACTGTCTTACCTGATGCATTGGCGCCCACAGTGCTGATTATTAAATCTTCTGGAATATTTTGTTGTTTTAATTTGGAAACTGATATAACCCTTTTAACTGAAATTGAGTCTGAAAAACATTTATTGATCCTTTGCTCAAGTAACCTTGCAGTCCCAAGCCCTGTACTACATACAATAACAGCAGTTAATTTCTCACTCTTTCTTTCGTTATATGCCTCTATATGCAAGGCAAGATAAGCTACTTCATCATCGTTAATGTGAACACTGAACTTTTCTTCAATTTGAATGCTTAAATCAACAGCTTTATTATAAGCAAAGGGGAAAGATTTTTTAACATCCCTAGTATAAGGGTTATTAATGGTCAAACCTAAAGAAAATCTTCGTAGGGCTGGAATCAAATGAAGAGTCAAATTATCAATCAAAGTCTCATCATAATCATTCAAAGTATTCCGTAAAAATTTTCCAATTGCATTGTCGTTTTGTGAAGATTTCTTACCTTCGTCTATAAAGCTCGAATCATTTGGACTCTTAGCTGTTTCAGCTGCCAGTATATGAATATTAATATACTGTTGTTCATCATATGGAATAGTCGTATTAAAGTTGTCTTCCAGTAAATCACAAAGGATCTTAGTATTGCCAGAAAATCTCTGCTCAGCTAAATATGCGTCACTTTTCAAGACTTCTCCCTTTTTGATTCTCTGAATTGCAATAACTAAGTGTACTGCCAAGGATTGAAATTCAAAATCGTTTAATTTAACGTTACTTTTTTCTTGAAAAGAATTTAATGTATTTTTTACTTTTTCAAAAACCTTTTGATCAAAAAGATAACTTATTCCCTGTGGTACACTAACAGTTAATTGGTTACCATATTCATTTTCTATTCGACAATAACCACCTCCCCAATAATTTTGTAACACTTCAGACATTAGTTGCCTCTTAACACCTTCTGGGGCCTTGATAAATAAACCGTTGTAGTTACTTTCCAAAACAGCACCATTTTTTTCTATCCTTTCCCGAATCTCTTTGAGATATTTTTCCAAGGTCGTACGGCTAATAAAATATTTTTCACACAATTCTTGTATAGTAATAGGTCGATTCAGTGTAAGCAGATCAGAAATAAGTGATAACACAACTTGCTGTTCAGCTAACATTCCCTTGCCATAAAAAGAGGTACGTAGTCCTGAGGTATCTCCTTCAAAATAAATTCCAACATTCCTCTTCCTAATCAAACGAGCCTGAAATTTTTTTACTCCTTCTGCAATATTATTTAGATACTTACTAACTGTTTTTCTTGACTTTCCTGTACTTTTTTCAATATCTTTGTAGTGCGTTATTCCGCTATCAAGAATCAATTGAATGATTTGAATTTCGGGGAAGTCAACACTTTTTCGGACAGTTTGCTAAGCGACTTTTTGTGAAGCTTGGTCATACAAGGAAAGCCATGCTACTGGTGCAAGATAGTCTAAGCGTGCTTGTACCCTTACGCGGTTGTAAAAGGTCTCGATGTAAGCGAAGACTTGCGCTCTCAGATCATTGATATCTTTAAATTGTATCTGATAAATGAGCTCTTTCTTCATGATGGCAAAGAAGCTTTCGCTCCAAGCGTTATCACCCGGTTTTCCCAATGCTGAGAAGCTACGTTGCCAATGATATTGGTTGACCAACTTTGTCACTGCTTTGGCCGTGTATTGGCTACCACGGTCACTATGAAAAATACACGTTTCTGGCAACGCCCACCTTTGGTGGGCTTGTTTAAGTGTCGCTAAGACTAAATCCGTGTCCATATGATTGGATATTTGATGAGCTAACACTAGGTTGCTGGTCAAATCCCTTATTTGGCAAATGTAAGCTTTTCCTTCTGATGTTGTCGTCTGTGTAATGTCACTTGATAAGGCTTCAAACGGCTTAAAAGATTGGTGTTTCACTAGATTGGGATAATCACCTTGACGAGCAAGGCGGCTATCGGTCAAACTCTTCGGATGACGACAACGTAGCGTTGAATACAGACCGGCATCAGCCGTCAGACGGGCAACTCGGTGATAGGAAGCTTTATTACCATTTTTACGCAATAAACCGCAGATGCGTTTGGGCTCGTAAGTGCCCTGTCCTTGATCAAAAAAGTGTTTGATTCGTTGACGATATTGCCTTTCTTTGGCGTTTCGCTTTGGCAAAGCTCTCCGCCAAGCATAATAACCACTCGTTGATACGTCTAACAAACGCGCCCACCTTACCACAGAAACAGAGGTTTCCCTCAACATAAAAGCATACTTATCGCTGGGGGTTACTTCTGGAGACTGGCAAAGTAGGCGGCGGCTTTTTTTAACATATCACGCTCCAATGCTAATTCGGCATTTTCACGTTTTAAGGCACGGCTCTCAGCTTCTAAAGAAGCAAACGGCGTTTGCTTTCCATCTTCGGTATATAGCTTCCGCCAACGATACAGGGCACTTTCAGGAACACCAAGTTCGGAGGCAATGATTTTAACTGGTTTGGAAGAGTTAAAACTCAAACGTACCGCATTTTTCTTAAAATCTTGGTCGTAGCGATTGCGTGAATAGGTCATTTTGAGGATTCCTTTCGGATAAATCAATTCTCTTATGTTTCTGTCCGAAATTCTAGTACAGACCCAACGCAGTGTATTCAGTTAAAGAAACAGTTCACTGTGGCGCAAGAGAAGCCGTTAGTCATGTGGCAGTCCGTGCTTAGTAAATTAACGATGCTAGACCGAGACCAATCGGAGGAATACAGATGGTAACACTAGCTATGACCATCAACTGACCACTACTGGTAACAAGCAATGCGACACCAGTTGAAAATCCCCACAATCATTAACCAAGTAATCTAATGATTGTGGGGATTTTGTGTTTTAAAAAGCTTCTGTTAACTAAGAATGTAAGCGAACTAAAATCTTTGCTTGTTTTTTATCTCTTTCTAAGGACTCAATTCCTTCTGAGACTAATTCGTTTAATTCAATCTTTTTTGTAATGACATGTTCGAATAGTGATCGATGGGTGTCGATAATCTTAATTACTCGATCAAAGATATTGGCATATCCATAAGATGTTAATAAACTGCCTCCCTTTTTAAGCAGAGCTCTAACATCTACAACTGGTGGATGTTGAAATAATGCAATCACGGTAACCTTACCACCATTTTTAAGAGCCTGAACGGCACCAGTAAGTGTGGGTTGTACACCAGCACAATCAAATGCAATATCTACTCCCTGATTTTCAGTGATAGTGCTGATAGCATGAGCTAATGACTTTTGACTCTCAGTGCGTATTGGGTATTGAATGCCTAATTCCTTTGCTAAATTCAAACGTTCCTCTGACATGTCGTTTATTATCACACGATGTGCACCAGAAATTTGTGCGATTAAAGCTGTGAACAAACCAATTGGGCCAGCACCTTGAATTAAGACATCGTCTCCAGGAGACACTCGACTTACTATAACTGCTTGTGCAGCAACCGCAACTGGTTCAACTAAGGCTCCTAAATCAAGCGGAAAATTATCTGGCAAGAGATGTGCAAAGGTACTTTTGACATTGCACTTTTCAGCTAAACCACCGTTAGCTGAAAATCCTAAGAATCCTGCTGATTGATCACTACCTATAGCATGTTCACACCAATTATAATGACCAGCAAGACATTCTGGACATTTTCCGCAAGCAATCATTGGCTCGACTGCAACCTTATCCCCAATTTTTAATTTAGAGACTTGTTTTCCAATTTTGAAAATTGTTCCCGAGAATTCATGTCCAGGAATTAGCGGAGCTTGCATATGGGTTAGCGGATGAGGCGTTGTTGCCAAATCCATACCCTCTAAATATTCATGAATATCACTACCGCAAATACCATTAAATGCAACCTCAATTTGAACTTCATCTGGTTCGGGGTCAGGGATATCTCTTTTTTCAAAGCGGATATCCTTAGGACCGTAGATAACAGCTGCCTTTACCATAGTCATAATGATTCACTTCCTTCATGTTCAATATAGCACAATCATATCTAAAATAGTGATTAGATTTTATAGACTTAGGCAAGAGAAGTCGATCAGAGAAACAAAGAGTATTACTCGTTCACGCAAAGAAGAAATTCTATTGTGCTTCGGTATAAGCGAGAAACAAACTATTAAGACCCTCATTCATGAGTTGGTACACAGTGTTTTGTACTCAGATCCGTCAAAAAAATTGGATCGTTCAACTATGGAATTAGAAGCAGAAAGCAATGCCTTCATCGTGTGTGAGCACCTTGGCATTGACACGAGTGAGTACACATTTCCTTACCTTGCGAACTGGTCAAAAGATAAGGAACTGTCACAGCTTTCAAAAAGTCTTACAAGAATTCAATCTACAGCTGAAATATTTAATCAAGTTGTCGATCAAAACCTCGAAAAGATTCGTGAGAAACCGTTGACGCTTGACCAAAAAATTGAACTTGCAAAGACGGCCGCAGCCGAACAAAACCTGGCAAAAAAAGAGCCAGGGCTGGAGCGAAAAGTTCAGGAAAGGATGTACTAAAAAAATTACTCGAAGTCTTCGCTAATGAAGACCAACAAAACCTAGCTATTCTCCAGCCCTTACTCACGAATGAAAGGAATTAAAGTCATGACAAAGCTTGATGAATTTAACGAATTTGATCGCGGTATTATCTTGCTTCACCGCCAATCTGTAAGTGAAGATACACCACAGGCAATACTCGGCAAAGTGAAACAGATTCGTGAAGCGATTGCTAATGAAAAACCGGGGGACGGAAGACCCGATTGAAAAAGAATTCACCCTCGAATGTTACGACGAAACGATCCGAAAATTAAGCGACCTTTCGGTCGAAAATTATCAGAAATGGCTAGGCCAAAATGAGAACTTAGAAGGGTTTGAACTTTGACTTTGGAGGGTGTCGCAGACCCCTTCAAAATAACGGGGGATTGGGGGCGTGCCCCCAAAACAAAATTGACTATCAGCGGAGCTGATGATGAGTCAATTTATCGCAAGTGTACGTTCACTTGCAAATCTCGCGACAGTAGAAAAACGTCAAAAAACAAGATCTGACATTTACAGATTTCACTGTGTACCTAGCCTTCAATTTCAAAGCCAGTCTATCAATAGATAACACCTAAGGAGCAAACCAATAATGGGAATCTATGCAGGCAACAGATCATGTCCAGAACGTAAATATGTGACATTGTCACACGATGAACTCAACTTCTTAACTCTCCGAATTGCTAAGTCAGGCAACCCTCCGTTTACAACTTATGCGCGCAAGCCGTTGCTAACTAGCAAGATAGTTCATGTTGAGTTCACGAACACGAAAAGGATGCTCAATCAGTTATCGAGAATCGGTAATAACTTAAACCAAATTGCTCATCGTGCCAATGAAACTGAAAAGGTGACTGGAGAAGATGTGGCCGAAGTTAAAAATGAAGTCTACGACCTCTTTTAAGTCATCAATGACAACTTGCTGCATCGTCTTGACATTGTTCAACATTATGAACGGGTGGTCTTAAATGGCAATCACGAAAATACACGCAATTAACCGTTCAACGAAGGACGCAATCAAATACATTATCGACCCGCTCAAAACTCGAAACGGTGAGTTAGTCGAAGGCATCCACTGTGACACTCCAACAGCATCGTTTGAATTTGAAATGTTAGCTGATATGTCACATCGCTACAATGACAAATTTGAGCGTGTTGGCGGTCGTCAAGTTGAGGGCCAACACTTGCGAAAAACAGCCAAAAGTTACCATTTGATTCAGTCTTTCTCACCAGACGATCATGTCACCCCGGAGGAGGCTCACGGGATCGGTCTACAACTCATGCGCGAATTAATCGGCGATGACTATCAGTTCGTCATTGCGACTCACGTTGACAAGGATCATATCCACAATCACATCATCTTTAACGCATACTCGATGACGACGTTAAAAAAGTTCCGAAGCCAACCTTACAAACCTTACATAACGGCTAATCGGATCAAAGAGATCAGTAATCGCTTGACTGCTGAGCATGGGTTGTCCGTGTCCTTAAAACGGGAAGAACAACTCGATAAAAATGGCTTTGTTCACGAGAAGGATGTTCACCAATCATTCCGTGCGGAGTTGCGTCGCCGACTGCGATTTGTTGCGTCTCGTGCAACGTCAACGGAAATGTTTGACCAGCTATGTGAACAGCTAGAAATCACGACAACGAAGCGTGGTCAAGACAGGGGGTATCGGTTGCCTGACCAGCAGCGCAATATTCGCGACAAAAGCCTATCTGATATTGGTTCCTACACGTCCGCAGGCGTTAAAGAAACCGCTACCGAGAATGCTCACAACCAGCGACGACTAATAGCCTTGATTGATGATGTTTATCCAATGTGTGATAGCCTTGATGATTTAACTTTTATGCTGCAACAGGAACATGATGTTACCCTCAAACGGCAGCGCAATGGTAGCTATCAATTCACATTTCATGATGGTACTAAAGTGCCCGCGGAACTTCTACCCCCTACCTACCAACTAAACTATATGAATGAGCATTGGCATGACCCCAATGCTCTCAAAGCAAAGGTGGCAGCTCCTGATATTTTTTCCGAGTATCAGGAACAAACCAAGTCGAAGATGACCAACACCGAAACCTTGATGGACTTGTCTGAGGATCAGGTACTAAGTGTTGATGAAAAGGGGGCTTTGGTTCAACTAGAAGTGCCTAATGAAGGACAGCTAACAGTTCACTTGAATCGTTACGAATTGCGCGGTGATTCTGATCATTTGCAAGTTGCGCTACAAGCCAATTATTACTACACATTAACGGATCAATCAGGAAAACGGCCACGCGCTGTTTCAATCCGTGGTGAAGCATTGATACACGCGATTGATCTTGATCAAGGATTGAATCCTGAACTGGTAAAAGTTCCTCCTCAAGCTGTCTTTGGTCACTCTGACAAGGGACTAACGATTACGCTACCTGATGCCGGTTATGAACGGGTCTTTATCCCTAATGACGCCGTAAATTATGACCGGTTGCATCAACAGTACACAGTGCAAATTGGCAGTCACTGGCACTACAATGCAACGGCCTTTGCTACGTTGAACGATCCAGAACCAAAATCAGTTAGTTTGACAGGAGCCGCGTTGAACCCCGCATTAAAGTCAACGCAGCCGATGTTAGGACGTTGGTTAATAGCAAACCGGCAACGTCAATATATGCAAGCTCAGCAGGCTGACGTAAAGCGCTTGTCAACCACGCTTGGTGAATTGAGAGCCAACCATATCACTGACCGTCAGTCATTAGGCCGGCAGGTAACAACGGTCAAAGCGCAGCTCCATGACGTGCAACAAAAAATTGAAATGCTTCACGATAAGATTACCAACTACAACGACTTAGCAAAGTTCATCTTTACCCGCAACCAATATCAACCAATTATTGACAAATTAGAGGACGTTTCACCAAAGGAGCAACACCGACTCACTAAGAAGTACCAACATGAAATTAATATGTATCAAACCGCCGTGCTACGTTTGCAAAACCGAGACTTTAACCCGCTACTGACTAACAAAGAAATGGCGAGTGTCATTACAGACCAAGAAAAAACCCTACGGTCATTAGAAAAGAGTCTCAAGCAGCAAACCATCATGGTCAACAAGTGGGAGGATATTGCTGACCTAATGGACGATTTACAAGGTGAACCGTCCCAGGAAGAGCAAGAACAGCAACATCATCATGATATTGAACGATAGGACGCCTAGGCGTCCTTTTTTGATGCAGAAAGGAGTTAATCAAGATGGTCACAAACAAACAGAAACGACTCAGCAAAGCAACGATTGACCACGCGAATCACGTTGACATTGTGGCGATTGCCGAAGCGAATGGCATTGCCCTGGTGCAACAGTCCAATGGCTATTGGCGTGGGGTCGAACATGACTCATTAGTCATTAATGACAAGAAGAATCTCTTCCGTTGGAATAGTCGCAATGTTGGTGGCGGTGCATTAGACTTTGTGCAGCATTATTTAGGCATCAGTAGTTTTCGCGAGGCGGTTGCCTATCTGAATCATGCGGCTTTAGAAAGAGTTGAAACAACCACGCATAAGGTTCGTGAGCCGTTTCAATACAGCTTTAAGAATAGCCCTAACTTTGAGCAGGCCACTAAGTATCTAACGACGGTTCGGAATCTTGATCCACAGATTGTGGACTTACTGCATCGCAAAGGCTTTATCCAACAAGACGAACATGGCAATGCTATCTTTGTCTGGTCAGGGAAAGACAAAATCGTTGGGGCAACGGTACAAGGTACGAGAATTGACCATGAGCATTTGGGTAAGCGCGGTACATTTAAGCAGATAGCTAAAAACTCACAAGAAAACTTTGGCTTCAATTTGTCACTAGGCAAGCCTGAACGACTTTTAATGTTTGAGGCGCCGATTGATGCCCTGAGTTATTGGTCACTGCATCGGGGCTTGAATCACGTTACGTTAATGTCGATGGACGGCTTGAAGCCAAATACGGTCAAACAAGGGCTGATCTATTTCTGCGAGAAAACTGGTCGTGCGCCTTCAGAGATTGCTTTTGGGGTCGACAATGACCCGAGTGGTCATGTCTTTTATGACCAGATGCGGGCTGAACATGCTTTAGCGAGTGTGCCGTATACGAGTCTAATCCCAGCTGACCAAGCAATTCCACACGAGTGTCTAGCGCCAGTTGTCAGTGCCGCTAAGCAGGCGGCCATTCCTACCGTCGCTTTAATGGCGTATCTGAAAGTCGTTGTCAATTTACAGCCCGGTCACGGCATGGCAAACGGCTATCATTATCAGGATGCCCTTACCAAAGGTTCTTTCGCGGACTTACCTGAATTTGCTAAACAATTAAAGCCTTATCTGCAACCTAACGGCCTTGACTGGCAAGCCTACTTCAAGCAGCAGGCACCGGATCTGACAATAGCAAATCGCAACAACCTGATCACCCGAATCACAGAGGTTGCGCAGCGTTACCAAAAAGGTGATTTTCAAGTTGTACGAGACGTTCCAAAGGATTGGAATGATCGACTACAAATCCATGAGCGTTCAAAGAGCAAAGGTTTGACCTTGGATCAAAAAATAGCAGCAGCAAAAGAAAGGGCGGTGACGGCCAATCTTAGAATTGCACCTAAGCATCATGATTAAGCGTTGGAGCGATAGTTTTCTATTACCGGGTCTGCGAGCTTTTTGGCGTCCTTATCTCGACGTAACGAGACGAGGTGGTTTTCCTCGTCCGTTACCTAACAGAAACTTGATTGGTTATATGAGACGACGTAGTACGTTGCCTGGAGCGCGTGGGCGGGGCAGGCGCCCCACGCTCCTCGGCCTTGGCCGAAAACCGTTGAGCCAAAAAGCTCGCAGACCCGCGGACTAAAAAAGGCTATATCCCTTGTGGCTCTAGGAATATAGCGGTTTGTGTGCTATAATATTATTAGCAGAAAAGTTAATGACGGTTGGCAAATCCAATCACAAAGAGGTGGTCGCCTATGA
>PPYE01597647.1_pt1 | contig 15546 bp, 16 predicted proteins | sample 1559881 | NCBI WGS metagenome assembly PPYE01 (sample SAMN08240022, study PRJNA423297) | Human gut metagenome, whole genome shotgun sequencing project. | reverse complement strand
ATTTTTAATTAATGAGTCACCTTGTTCATGTTATACTAATCCAAAATATAAATATTTAAGGTTTATGCTACTTACATATCATAGTTATCTTTGGAAATTGTTCCTTTAACCCACTCCCTTGTGAATACTGCCACGCAATTTGTGTAAGCTGTTTCCGGTGGGTTCCTGTCATACTCTTCAAGAATCATGTGTTTCAGTTTATCATACATTTTGTTCATCTCTCTTACCTCCGCCGTTTTTCTTTTATTGTATCATAACATTGAAGAAAAGTCAATAGATTACAGCAAAAAGCTGATACCTTTTTCAGCCCGCATTTTTACTTCCATAGAAACGAATCGAACGTTTCCTTTCTTGAAATTCTTCGCAAGCCATTGCAACTGCGTGAACTGTTTTGAAGTGGTAAGCATTGTATTTTCACGGTGGTCTTCTAGAGTGAGAGCATAAACAAGCTTACATGATGGGTCAACTTTATCACTGACATATACAAGTCCTTCCTTTAGCGAAGTGTAAACACCAAAGCTGTAATTTTCGATTGAGAAGGTGAAAGAGTAGTGAGCGTTTTCCGTGAGAGGTTTTATGAAACTGTAGTTGTCCCCCATATATTCACCGTCGATTGCGTAGGTTCCATAATCAGTTGCTTCAATCATGCGGATGAATTTTGACTTACTCTTCTTGTCTTTTAGAGCCTTGCTTGACTGTGCGTTTTGGAAGAGGACGTTTTCGCTCGTCCAGATTCCGCCTTTTGGTGTGAAGGGGATATTGAACGCCTTGTGCATGTGATAGGGATTGTGGAACTTTATGTTATTGCCCAGGAGGAAACATATCACTCTGTCCTCCTCCCTGTCTACTGTGTGATATATCTTAAGCAGTGCGTCAGGTTCATCCCATCCATTGTAGTACCTGGAACTGGAAGTCTCTTCGATTACGTACTCATCAAAGATAAAATATTTAACCAGAGGGAATGTCATGTTCTTTGATTCGTTCTCTTCGGATAATGCAATACATCTGCCAATCACACGCTTCTGTTCATCTTCCACAATATACATTTCTTCGATCGTGTAAGCGAACTCATATTCTGGGAACATTTCCATAACTACTTTTGACACACCCTTTTCGAGTGATCCTTTTTCTTTCAGCCTCTTTGTCCGGGAAATGTACACGAACTCCACGTGATTTTGAATGCACTTGTCAATCACATATGCTTCTGTTGTGTATGTTTTACCAATACTTCTCTCACTGTTGATGAGATTGAAGTTCCGTTGATAGGGAAGAATATCATAGATGTTCCAGTGCAAACCGTCATAAACATTCATAGTTTTAACCTCTCAATCATTCTCCATAATATGATGCAACCGTCAATTAGCAGAACTATGCCGAAGAGGACGAACTTATAAAAGTCTGAATCATAGAAAAGTGAAATGCAGTAGAACGCTAAATCTATCATTACTATGATAAAAAATGTGATTAAATTATACATAATTTTCCTCCATAATGTTTCACGTGAAACATTCTTAAAATAAAGTAAGACATACCCTGTTTAACAAGTAGGTGTCAACCCGCTCACCGGAGGATGGTTTTACCCATTGACTCCCTCCTGTCGTGCCTTGTTAATTACGAAGATATGCCTTACAACTATTATTATATCACGCTTTTATTGTAAAGTCAATATCTTTCAGAACAATTCCCCCTGGAACATGCATTGGTTGTAGCTTACCTGAGTATGAGGAACCCGGAAAGAAGTTTTCCCATGTGACACCGTCATAGCATCTCTCGGGCATTCCTGCACAGGTGATGTGGAGATCTCCGTCAATCTCTTCAATGTATGTCTTCTGCCGTATGAATCTTGCTCGAGTAAATGTGCTCTCATGTTTCCATGCTCCCAGTTTGATTGGGTCTATTTCTAACTGTTCCGGTAGCTCTGTACCCATGAGATGTAAACTGTCTGTGTCAGCATACATAAATCTGTCATAAACGCTCTGTGCACTCGTGATGGTCTTGTACCTTGCTCCTGCTGTGATGAAGGTTCCAACCGGAATGTAGATAGGGTCACGGAATTCTTCTTCGCCCAACCCGTACCGGATAATGCCTTTATCATAATACGGAATCTTTGACTGCACCCGGGGATTAAGTGCGAACTTTCCATACAGAGCATTCAACATCAGTTTAGCTAGAGTTCTCATAGCTTTGTTGCCGTTCAGTGTGGATTCCATTTTGACTGCATTCCACTTGTCAATGTAATCCTTGAACATTCCTGTTGTGCTCATGAACTTCCATCCGCTATGCCATTCAATGTTGTATACAATGTAGTGGTCAAGGAACAGCTCTAAGTCCAGAGAGGTGAGGCACATTGTAATTCGCTCACCTTTGCTTGACTTCACATATTCCGTAGGAACAAAGGATAGATTATTTTTAAGTTGTATGGTTGGGATGTAACCCTCTTTGATTTCAAACTGACAGGTAAACATCTGCACGTACAGATTATAAAGCTTGTCTTCCTGATACTTTCCTTTGAAGAATTTTCCTTCACCAAACGGGAGCGGGTTGTAATACATGACTGAGGGGTACAAGCTGTTTACGTCCAGAACGATTCCTTCGCCTATGTCCTGCCCTTTGAAATCGGGCGTCACAGTACGTGAACCCTCCTTTATAAGACTGCCTTATGTCGTAGTCGTATTCTGGAATAGGGAACCATCTCTTGAAGTTCTTCATTCCGATTGTGTTTTTGTAATCGTGAAGAGCATTACTGCCCTGTGTCATCTGTGTAAGATGTTGGTCGAACAGAACCTTCAATGCTCTTGCCATGATTTCCACGTCATTACGGAGGTAGTCAATCTCCTGTTTTGTGAGTACATGCCCAATCTCACGTTTTTCGCCATAGTCGATTTCAAGCTTTGAGATAGGAAGGTTGAATCCCTTCGCAACCTGTGCTACATTGAAAGGAAGAATTTTGAGAGAATCATATATCTTGACTTTCATCTTGTCCCCGAAGCAAATCTCAAGGGAGTAGAACTGTCCTTTATCGGAAATCAAAGTAGTGAAGCAATTCTCCTTTAAAGTCTTTCGGTCTGTCACGTGATTGAACCCATGCTCGAACAGCCAACAAAGAATGAATTCTCCATCAAACTTTAGGTTGTGGAAGTAAAAGGTTGAATCCGGGTGCAGTCGTGCGAAATTGAAGAAGTAGTCAATGCTGTTTCCATGAAAGAATTTGTTGTCATCATCTATGGTACAAATACCCGTTGCCCAGACTCGACAGTCTGCGGGGTCTGTTGTTGTCTCAAAGTCTGCTGTATACAGCATCATTCTTCTGCACCCCCATACGCATAAGGTTCCAAATGCTCCACTATGTTGTCAATCTTAATCTGCATTTCCAATGGATTGTATATGAATTCCACCTGTAGCACTGGGTCATTGTAGTAAAGCTCTACCAGGATATCTGCCGGAATTGACTGAGCCATTTCCACAATTTCAGTTCCCTTTGAACCAAAGGCTGTTTCTACTGCTTTGATAAAGTTCTGCTTGTAGAGTTCATTCTTCTGAGCAGTGTACCCACTCATTATCTGCTTCTCTACCCCATACACGAACATATCCCAGTCAGACGCTTTGATTTTATCAATGTCATACTTCTTCGGGCGAAGATTGTTTTCCCGGATAGTTCCCATGGTTCCTTTCTCTGTGGTAGGATTCATCTCTTTGAGTTCCCGGTTCCTTCTTCGGTTGATGACACCCACCTTGATTCCGACTTCCTTTTTTTCCCACCTTGTTGTCCTGATACCTGTTGCAGACGTTACCGGGGTTTCTGCACCTGGTTTAAGGAAACGCCTTGCTGACTTAACCTCCCGGTTGAAATCCTGCCTTGTCTGAATTTTGTCCCGGAGTCCCTGGACTGTTAAACGTTCCGGAAGGTATGGGGCAAGCTCTGGATTCTTCTTTAGCGTCCTGGTTATCTTTGCATTGAACTGCCGCACTGTGTTGGACAGTCGAGTTTTATCTTCGTTACGCCACTTAATGTTATATTGTCTAGGCATGTTATTTCATTACCCCCTGCCAATTGAATAAGAAAACCTCTGTTTTCAATTTTCTTGTAAAGCACGATATCGGCTATTTCATTCAGCCTGATACCAAAACCGAAGCGGTTTGTGAGAGAGACATTTATCTTAGTTCTGTGCTCCCTTTTCATTTCAATGAATTTTGAAAGATGATTCTGAGAGCTAAAACAGAAGGTAAAGCCATAATTGGATGTGAAGCGATAGGGGGTTATCGCGAGGTTGTATTCTATTCCGTTTCTTGTCATAAACAAAATGGGGGCCTTGCGGCCCCCTCTCCTTTTCTGTTATTTTACCATATTTAAAGTGAGCAGTTTTCTGTCGCCTTTTGTTACCTGTGTAACTTTCAGTTTAACTGGATTCTTCCAGGTGGCAGGGTTTCCTTTGATTGTCATGAGTTTCTTAACTGCACTGTAGATTCCCATGCTGACTGCCTGATAACCTACACCGTCTTTGTCAATCAATACAATTCTGGGGCAAACACTCTCTTCGCCTGATTCACGGTTCACACAGGTTACTGCTTCGCAGTAAATGTGCTTCACTTCGATTGTCATGTTGATGCAATCACCGACTCTCTTCTCAGGAGCGTTCATTGCATTGTAGAGAACTATCTCTTCATCTTCGTTCTTCGGTGTCATGGAGCAGAACTGCACTTTCCTTTCGGAAGTCAAGTCCATGATAAACTTTTCATCTTCATCCATTGTTACCTGTGCTACTGCTGTTGTGTTCTCTTCAAACGGGTTCATTTCCATCATAATATTTTTCTCCTTTTAATTTGATTGATTTTTACTTACTCTACGATTTCTGCGTTTGCGATAAAGTCTGTGAGGCTCATTGAATATTTCGTCTCTTCATACACAATTTTCGTGATTGCATATGCATCCTTTTTCCCGTAGAACTTTTTCACTACGTTCAGTGCCTTTTCTTCACTTACTCTTTCATGAGCTACTGTCAGAGGAGATAATTCCTCTAATGTAACCTGTCCGTCTTCCACGTGAATCCTGCTTGCACAAATCACGCTACTTTCAATTGTTCTTGTGATTGTCTTCATTCTGTTTTTCTCCTTTTCTTATTTTGTTTTGTGTTTCCTTTGTTGCACTTTTATTATAGCATATGAATTTAGAAAAAGCAAGTCTTTTTACCTATTTTCATCAAAAACTATCATTCCGATTAGTTATATGGTATACTGGTATCATAAGGAGGTGGAATAATGGATGCAAGTATGATAATCCAGTTAATCTCAAATTTGGGATTTCCTATTGTATGTTGTGGTGCACTGTTTTGGAAGATGAACAGACAGGATGAAAACCACAAGGAAGAAATCGGCACTTTGACTTCGGCACTGAACAATAATACTATCGTGCTCGAAAAAGTGTGTGCGAAATTAGGGAGTGATAAAGAATGAAAATTTTACTTATTGCAGGCCATGGGCAAGGGGATAGTGGTGCAGTCGGGTGTGATTTAGTCGAAGCGGAAGAGACACGTGCTCTGCTCTCTCTTGTCTATGAAAAATTAAAAGACTACGTAACTGTTGTCCGGTACGACACGTCCGTCGATTGCTATCAGCAGAGCAAGGCAGGGAATGTCCCGAACTATGCTCTCTATGATTATGTGGTTGAACTCCATATGAACTCATACAGTAACCCTAGTGCTCATGGCTCCGAGATTCTTATTCACACGAATGAACCTGCACATACAGTTGAAGATGAGATTCTAGAGAACCTTGCAGATATCGGTTTTACAAATCGTGGTGTGAAGCGTCGTTCAAACTTGCTTAACATGAATAACTGTAGAGGAAGGGGTATCTCATATGCCCTGATTGAAACATGCTTCATTAGTAACTGGGAAGATGTCAGTTTGTACAACAAGAACAAATCGAAAATTGCAGGAGCTATTGCAAGCGGAATCTTAGACGGTTTCGGAATCAAACACGATTCAGGCTCCGCAGATGTACCGGCTAATGACGGCGTACTTTACAGAGTCCAGGTGGGAGCTTATAAAAACAAAGTGAACGCTGAGGCCATGAAAAACAGGTTGAAGGCAGACGGCTATGACTGCATCATAAAGGTGGATTAAAATGGCAGGAAATTTAAATGTAGCATATAACTGGGTAATATCAAAATGTAATGACCCCAATGTGGGTTACAGTCAGGCATACAGGGAGGGTCAGATAGTTGATGGTATTGAATACTATGACTGCTCCTCACTGATGTCTGCGGCAGTTTGGGAGGCCGGGTTTTACGGAGGAGCACCTAACCCGTGGTTTGCTACATTTACAGAGGAGGCGGAACTTAACAGTGTGGGCTTTACTTCAATGACTCCCAACCAGGAGTGGAAACCAGGCGACATACTCTTAAGTAATAGGCGTGAGCATACCGAAATGGTATACCAGGGACGCAGAACTATGGGCGCACACTCGAGTTCCTATCCACTGCCTAACCAAGTGTCTATTAATGACTGGGACAGCAGTCCTGACCAATGGGACATTCTCCTACGGTACGAGGGAGGGGGAGTCACACTGGACTGGATAGCGGAAGACCGTTATCTTACCCAGGCAGAGATGGAGAACAATGCCACAATTGTGTACTACTTTTATAGCGGTCAGTTCATCAACGTAAACACGATAGCCGCTCTACTAGGTAACATGCAAGCCGAGTCCACATTAAGCCCTGTACTATCAGAGCGTGGAGGGGGTGGAGGATATGGACTTGTACAGTGGACGCCTCAGAGTTCTTTGATAGACCACTGTAATATCCTGGGATTATCTCCTTATAGTGACGGTGACGTCCAATTACAAGTAATCCTTTCCGAAGTTCGGAATCGACCGGGCATGGAGGAATGGTATTCGAGCGGAGCATTTATCTCTCCTTATTATAATAGTGGAGCTACAGCAGACATGATAAATGTTACCGGAGATGCATTCCTTCAAAATACAATGGGTTGGGAACCGGGTAAGTTAGCCATACTTTTCATGGCGGCCTATGAAAGACCATCTTATGACCCGAGTGTCAACCACTATCAAGCCCGAATGGAAAATGCCCGCAACTGGTATGAGTTCATCACGGGGCTACCCCCGGAACCGCCTGACCCGGAACCGCCTGACCCGGGCATACCTACAAACAAAATGCCCATATGGATGTATGGGAGAATATTTTAGAAAATGTTTCACGTGAAACATTTAGAAAGGAGATACAATGGCGATTTTAACGAAACGGGGAATGGATAAAATTCTTCGTAGAATCATGGAAACAGGTGGCCTCACCGAAGACATGGAAAAAGACATTGACAGACTTCGTTCCGACTTTGACGAACGTGAGGGAATGCTTCGCAGGTACGGAGAAACTTACGACGGAGAAGATATGGATGAATACGAATGGAAAGGAAGAGATGAGTCCCAGGATGATAGTGATAGGGACGATAAAGATATTTATACTCCCCGTGAAGAAGCAAAAGATTATGAAGATTGGCGTGGACGTTATGAAGAAATGCGTCAGCGTTATCTAGATAGATTCTTCGGGGGCAGAGATGAAGGAGAAGAATACCAGGAAATTATGAGTGAAACTGAAGAGGATGTCAGAAGAGATGGTGAACCTCAGACATTCGACGAATTGTTAGAAAGAACGGAGGGTTAAAATTATGCCTACAAAACCAACAATGGTAAACACAAATGTGAACATGTTACAGAGTGCTGACATTCTGAACGCAACTAGAAATGAACTGGGAGGGACTTATGCAGATACGATTCCTGCGGCTATTAAACCGGGTGATTTGTTACCTAACGGAAGAGTGGCTACACAGGCAGATGCAATCGCACAGCTTCGTGGCATTGGTGAGATTATGATGACATATCAGCCTTTGCAGAATGCATTCCTCTCTGCACTGGTAAATAGAATCGGTAGAGTTATCATCACTTCCAGACTGTATGAAAATCCATGGGCAGGGTTCAAGAAAGGACTCATGGAATATGGAGAGACTATCGAAGAGATTTTCGTAGCTCTTGCAAAACCGTATCAGTATGACCCGGTAGTAGCTGAAACTGATGTATTCAAACGTAGAATCCCGGACGTTAAAGCGGCGTTCCATTCCATGAATTATCAGAAGTTCTACCCGACTACTGTTTCCAATGACCAATTAAGACAGGCGTTCCTGTCATGGCAGGGAATCACAGACTTAATCAGCCGTATCATTGAGCAGGTTTACACCGGTGCGAACTATGATGAATTCCTCGTTATGAAATACCTCATTGCACAGGTTGCATTAGAGGGAGGCATCTATCCTATGACCATCCCGGCTGTAACTGCTGACAATGCTCGTGAAGTCACTACCACCATGGTAACCATGGCAAGAGACTTGTCCTTTATGAGCAACAAGTACAACTATGCAGGAGTAACAACCTACACTGACCCACGCTACCTGTACATGATTCTGACGAACAAGCTGTCGGCAATCTTCGACGTAGAAGTATTGGCTCTATCCTTCAATATGAACAAAGCTGAACTGTTAGGCCGTCAGGTATTCGTAGACGGTTTCGGTGATTTCGACGAAGACAGACTTGCTCTCATTTTCGCAGATGATCCATACACTACTTACACTCCATTCACAGACGAGCAGAAAACAGCACTTGCATCTATTCAAGGATTAATGGTTGATGAAGCGTGGTTCATGATTTTCGACAACTACTACAACATGACAGAGATTTACAACCCGGAAGGACTGTACTGGAACTACTTCTACCATGTATGGAAAACATTCTCTGTCAGCCCATTCAGCAATGCAATCCTGTTTACAACAGGAAAGTCCACTGTTACAAGTGTGACCGTAACACCCGAAACTGCTACTGTAAATACTGGTTCTACATTAAAGTTAACAGCAGAAGTAGCAGTGGAAGGTTTTGCACCGAAAGATGTAATCTGGACTGTTACCGGAACTTCCGCAGTGACTTCTACCATCAATGAAACTGGATTACTGACAGTACCTACCACTGAAGTAAACAGTACCTTAACTGTCACAGCTACCAGCGCATTTGACGGTACAAAAACTGGAATCTCTACAATTACAGTTTCGTAACCGGCAGGATAAGGAGGGTAATAAATGAACGTTGTACCAACTTCGCCAATTACCACTGTGCGTATGTTAACCAATGTTCCCCTTGATTCCACCTACACGGACACACTGACTTTTGACAGTGCGTCCGCACAGGCGGCTTACTTTGCAGGAAAGGCACAACAGACATTTAACAATCTTACACCTGTCCGCATTACGAATGCAATTCGCATCCCGACTAGTGCGGACAGTGTTTACAATTGCAACTATGTTATGTTCCAGAATGCAAACTTTGGTAGTAAATGGTTTTATGCATTTATTAAGGAGATTGAATACGTCAATGTTAACATGTGTATGGTTCATATTGAACTGGACGCAATGCAAACATGGATGTTCAACTACACCGTAAAACCATCCTTTGTCGAAAGGGAACATGTAAACGACGATACACGTGGTGCTAATTTAGTCCCGGAAAATCTGGAACTTGGAGAATATGTATTTGCTAATCATTCAAAGAGTGGCCTTAGTAATAACAGTAGAATTTATGTAGCATCAACCGTTGATAGTAACGGTGAAAATGTGCAAGGTGGAATGTATGGAGGAACCTACTCAGGAGTAACATACTTTTCATTTGGTACAGCGGCAGATGCGAATGCTTACATTTCAGCGCTGACAACGGCGAACAAATCAGAAGCAATTGTGGCAGTTTTCATGGCTTGCCCTCAGTTGTTCCCGGAAAAAGATGATGGCCCTGCTCATGTGGAGTTCTCCATCAACAACCTGTTTGATAATTTCCAGGGTTATCGACCGAAGAATAACAAGCTCTTCACATATCCATACTTCTTTCTATATTGCACGAACTTACAGGGTAACACTGCTGAGTTCAGATATGAATTCTTTGACAATCCGGGGAAATCAGACTTTACAATCTTTGGAAACGCTACTTGTAACCCTACCGTTACATTAGTACCTCAAAACTATAAGTTTACGGGTGAAGGAAATGTCAATGAAAAGATGACACTTGACGGTTTCCCGCAGTGTGCGTATAATATAGATACGTATAAAGCATGGCTTGCGCAGAATGGAGCGTCAACAGCAGTCAGTGTTTTAGGTACAGCAGGAGGAATTGCCGCAGGAATTGCAGGTTCGGTTGCTACCGGAGGAGCTTTAGCGGTTGCAGGTGCAATTGGCGGCGTGACGGCAATAGGTTCAACAGTAGCGAAAGTTACTGCAACGTCTGCTAAACCACCCCAGGCAAAAGGTTCCCCAGGAGGTTCAAGTTTATTTGACACAGGCATTCTGGATTTCCACTTTTTCAAGACAACAATCACAGCAGAGTTTGCCCGCATCATTGACAACTTCTTTGACATGTTCGGTTACGCGGTCAACCGGGTGAAGGTTCCAAACATCACGGGTAGACCGTCCTGGAATTATGTGAAAACTACAGATGTAAAAATCGTAGGTTCCATTCCCTTTGATGACATGAACACAATCAAAGCTAACTTTAACAAAGGCATTACATTTTGGCATGGTGACTGGGTAGGTGACTACACACGTGCTAATAAATAGGAAGGGGCGATAAAATGGGACGCAAGAAAAACAGATGGCCTTCTGCCCAGATAAACAACCAAACATATATTGACTATTATCAAAGACTTATGGAGTTCGCTATTAACATGTTTGAATGGAGGAATCTTCCACCGACAGTTGACGAACGATTCCTTGAATTGACGCTCTATGAGAAAGGATACTGTCTGTACTTTAACGACGAGGTAGTAGGCAATTTAGCTTTGACTTGTACAATAGGTGGAATGTTGGATGTGTACCGGATCCCCACGGAGCGTAGAGCATTTGCAGTCAACGGATACAACAAGAATTGTACATCCCAGGACAGTGTGTTGATTTTCAACAACTATCTTCACACACCTACCATCCTCACTATTGAACTGTTCGCACGAAGACTCTATGAAATCGAAAGAACGATTGATGTCAATGTCAAAGCGCAGAAGACACCAACCTTAGTGCTGGCAAGCGAACAGCAGAGATTGACTATGAAAAATCTTTACATGCAGTATGACGGAAATGAACCTTTCATTTTCGGCGACAAAGACATGGAATTCGACGGAATCAAATGTTTAAAAACAGATGCTCCATATGTGGCTGACAAGCTACAAGTACTTAAACACCAAATCTGGAACGAAGCACTAACATTCTGCGGGATTGAAAATAGCAATCAGGACAAGAAGGAAAGACTGGTAGCAGATGAGGTTGGCAGTAACTATGGAAACATAGAAGCACAGAGAAACGTTATGCTTAACGCACGCAGACAGGCGGCTGATAAAATCAACAGAATGTTTGGCACGAACATAGAAGTAGGTTTCCGGTCAAGTCTTAACACAATGGTAAACAGCGAAAATGTTTCACGTGAAACGTTCGAGGAGGTGGGCGAAGATGAGTCATTATACAACGCAAGTCAGATGGATAGTTGAAAATTACACAACTGACATGGAAGGACAGCCAATAACAGATCGTGTGACTGCCGCACTTCCTAAGATATTCAATTTCAGTTTCCCAATGTGGACAGAGCAGTATCGGGCTACACTCGAAAAGAAAATCATTATGCATTACTTCAACAAAGAGATTGGTTTTGAAACACTGGGATTGTGGAAGTTCTATCTGGAAGAGAGATTGAACCTCATCATGCCATACTACAACAAACTGTATGAAACGGTGGCAAAAGATTTTGACTACATGACAGATGTTGACTTAACAGAAACTCACCAGGAGACAAAGACGGGCAAGGAAGATACGAAGTACAATGCAACGGATAGTACCAAATCTGACTTGACGGGAAAAGACACGGACAATGGTTCTGAGAATACCAGTCGAACTACTGGAGACACTACGAACACTCTGGAATCAGATATGCCCCAGGCTAACTACGCCAATGAGGATTACGCTACAGGATTAGTGGAAGTCAAAACCAATGGAACTGACAACGCAGACCGCACAATGCAAAACACACGTAACACTACGCAGAATGCGAACAGCAACACAACACAGAACAGCACAAACGGTGTGACACGCAATGACACAGAAAATTACACCCACACCCGCACAGGCGTAACAGGCCGCCTTTCCTTCACTGAATTAATGATACAGTACAGAGACAGCCTTATAAATATAGATAACATGGTCATTAAAGAATTGCATGATTTATTCATGCTAATTTATTAAAGGAGAATTTATGGATAAAAATACAAGGATTAACGAATTCAAATTTTGGTGCCAAAAAGTATTACCCCTTGTTTATGATGATTCATTAAGCTATTATGAGGTTCTTTGCAAAATCAAAAACAGTCTTAATGAGCTCATTCAAAACTTTAACGAAATACCAGGTTACATTATTGACTTGATTGAAGAATATCTTAAGTCAGATAATATTAAGGATATTATTTCTGAATTACTTTCAGACTATATCCTTAATGTGAAGTATCCCCCAAAAGGAATTACACCTGCGGTGGGTGATGGTTCGGCAGAAGACACAGCATCCATTCAAGCATGTATTGATTATGCATATAATAAAGGTGGAATGGCCGTTTACTTACCCTCTGGAAAATACCTGACAGGAACTCTAACACTTAAAGATGAGGTAAGTTTATTTGGTTTCGACCGTTATTCTTCACACTTAATTTTAAAAAATGGTTCCCAGGGTTCACTATTATCATGTAACTGTGATAACATTAGTATTTCCCGTTTAACTCTTAACTCTAATATTGGTGTGCAAGTTAACCCTATTGACACTGTGTCAAGTAGTGGTTCTAATCATCTTTATACAGATTTGGTTATTTTAAACGGTAGCACTTTAATGGTACTAAATTCTCTTACCTATATGCAACTGGATAATATTGTATTTGATAATGCAGTTTATACGTGCTTGTCAATGTCTGGAACTAATATCCAGGGTAATAATCTGTATTTTAAGAATCTAAATGAAAGTATGGCGAATCAAGTTATTGCCGCATCATGCAATAATTCCACATTTTATTTCAATTCTATTTGTACAAATAATAAAGGAATAGATTGTAGCGGCTCAAAAAATAATTTTATAGGGACTTTATCTAACCCTGTGCCATATAATGATTTTGGAAATGATAATAATTATAACATTTATGGAGTAAATTACCGTAACAAAGTCACAGGTGATTATAACCAGGATGTAGGTGAATCTTATTCGTTTTATGCTAAAAATAGCCAAAACAATGTTGAAGAGACAATGGGTTTAAGTGCATCAACAATGGATATAAGCGGAGGACAACAGTTAAACCTTACAGGAAATGTCTATAATTTAAATGTTTCAACTGATTCCACTATAAATGTAGCTCAAAATGAAACAAAATTAGTGGAGGGCAATAAAAAGTTGAATGTTACTGGTAATGACACACAATCAATAGATGGGTATAAGGAGGTTAATGCACAATCTATCCAACATTATGCAAGAGAAGACAATAGGATTGATGGTAATAATGTTATTTTAAATCCTACAGAGCCTTTAACGTATGAGCGCTTTAGTGAAGATAAAGTAAAAATGAAAGATAGTAACGGTGAATATTATCTTGCATCTTATACCGAATCAAGCTATTCAACACATTTTACAGACTCCATGGATTTTGACATTGAATTTTTAACATCAAATACATTTAGCACCAATAGCAAAAGTTCAATGAGTGCGCAAGGAAGTGCTTTTGATGGCGCCTATCTTTACTATGTTGTAACAAGAACAGATAATGATAACACGCTCATCAAACTTAATTTAAATGGTGATACAATTAATTCTGCTAATTTACAATTAGGCCATGCAAACGGGATGTGTTGGATTAAAACGCTTAATCAATTGGCTGTAGTAACAAGTGATAATAAAGGAGTTATATTAATTAACCCATCTACGTTTACAATTACTAGTACAAAATTATCAGGAGAAACTTTTACTGCTATTGCATATGATGAAATCAATGACAAGATAGCAACTAGATACGGTTCTAATATCTATATCTATGACACAAACTTTAATCAGCTTGAAACATTTGTAATGAACGAACCCAGGAGCTTTAAAGATGATGTTGGAAATGCATCTTATAATTCAACGGCTCGTCAAGACATTGGTTATTATGATGGGTTAGTTTACAACATGTACTGGAAACCCAACAGCATTGTAGTTTATGACAATACGGGGACTGTAGTAAAAGTATATAATATAAAGGGTTCGTATAACTCACAATATACTGGTGAACCCGAATCCTTAAACTTTGTAAACGGTGTGTGCTATATTAATACAAATAATTATGATGATGCGGGTAATTACCATAAAACAAATTTTTACACATTTACACCTTTCCATAATGCTGTAACTAACGGTAATCCCGGTTTATCCTATACCGCTTCTCCGTTTGCAAGTTTAACGGTTTATGTTGATGCTACGAATACTAAAAAATATCAAAATGGTACATTGTATTCTCCATTTTCAACATTACAAGACGCATTCATTGCATGTGAGAAATCAGATATTAAAGGAAAGTTTACAATTAGAGTTATGAATGAAAGTCCTTTAGGTGCTGTATGGTTACAGGGATTAACAAAATCTTATGAAGTTAATGTTAATACAACTGGACAAAAAGCACAGATTGGAAGTTTATGGATTAACATGTGCAGTATGTTGATTTTTCAAAACTGTAATATCGGTTATGCGGGTGCTCTAACGGATAGTTTGACTAATACCATTTTGGTTACAAATTCGCCTTATGTTGAATTTAGGAAGTCTTCATTTAACAGTATTGGATTCGCAACCACTCTTGAAGTCAGAAGGACTAAGCTTTCGTTAGAGAATTGTGTCTGGAACGGAGATAATGTAGCAAATAATATTATTGCAACTAAAGAATCTTTTGTTACGTTATATGCACCCACTTATAATAACAGTGCAAATTGTATCTCTAAAAATAACTCAGTATTATATGTTGGCGGACAAATTAGGACAGATAGGATTATTAATGATTCAGGGTTTGTGTATCCTTCGTTATTTGACTCTAAACTAAGAGATAAAACTATTTCAATGGGTTCAAGTTATGACATAGACACAGTGAATATAGGCGGCACTGCAATAAATTCAAAAAATAATATGGCTTATATTGGCATTAATTATAATGATCGTATATACCATATGCAAGCGTGTTTAATTAATACCTCTATAGCATGGTTTGATTTTTTTGACACAGGTGCTCTCCAAATATTAACAGGTAAACTTAGTTTTGATTTCACCAATAGTACATTAACTCTGGAGAGTTGTAGTACTACTGATTTTAAGACCTCGCCGCCTACTGTTACATATGTAAGTAGCATAAACCTTAAATATTTATATTTTGGATTAGTATAACATGAACAAGGTGACTCATTAATTAAAAAT
>PPYE01091067.1_pt1 | contig 15549 bp, 10 predicted proteins | sample 1559881 | NCBI WGS metagenome assembly PPYE01 (sample SAMN08240022, study PRJNA423297) | Human gut metagenome, whole genome shotgun sequencing project. | reverse complement strand
AAAAAAGGAGCAACGCCTTGCTCCAACCTTTGTTAACCTTAAATCTAATACTATGAAAAACACATTGCAAAGATACGGATTTCTGTGAACTTTGCAAATTATCCAAGAAAAATAGTATGTTTTATAACATTGATTAAGAATTTGAATTCTTAATTCTATTTTTATTAAGAGAAAAGTCAGTTAGGCATCTTGAAATCATTCGGCAAACAACCGGTGATCTTCTTAAACAGGCGGCTGAAATATTGCGGATTCCGGAAACCGAGTTCCTGCGCTATCTGGCTGAGTGTTTTATCTGTATTTATCAACCACTCTTTAGCTATCTCGAAACGCTTGAACTGAAGATATTCTTTGTACGATTTCCCCGTTTCATATTCCAGCAAATCATTGAAATATGCGGGAGAAAGACGAAGTACTCTGACGCACTCCTCAATAGTGGGAAGATCGGAGGACTGACTTTGTATAGTATTGAAATGATCATCCAAAAGACGGTCAAACCGTTCGATAATCTTTTTGTTAGCCTCATTGCGTGTGATGAACTGGCGTTCGTAGAAGCGTTCGCAATAATCAAGCAGTAGTTCGATGTATTTGGAAATGATCTTCTGACTATAGCAGTCGATACAGCGTTGCAATTCTTCATTTATTTTATCCAGAAGTTCTAGTATGACCTGCTTTTCACGTAATGAAACATGCAGTGCTTCTTCGGGACGATAAGAGAAGAAAGTATAGTCACGAATGTTCGCTCCAAGCACAGTGCCGCAGATCAAGTCGGGATGAAACGCCAGTATCCATCCTTTGGAAGGACATGTGTTGTCACTATCCTTCATACTGATTGACTCGCCGGGAGTCAGACAGAGAAGTGTCCCGTCCGAGAAGTCGTAGTACTGATGTCCGTATCTGTAGGCTTCACATTTGCATTCGCTCAACAGAATCGTGTAAAATCCGAATTTGAAATCCGTATGGGAGGATAAATCGGCTTTTGAAAGGTCGATGACACTGACCAGAGGGTGCAGCGTCTTACTCCCCATGCAGCAATTACATTGATGCACACTTCCTATCTTAAGTACTTTATCTCCCATGACGTAACTAATATCCTGATTAGTGGAGCTGTTTTTAGTTCTGTTGCTTATATTCGTTTGGCGTACATCCGACATTCTTCTTGAACAACCGACTGAAATGCTGCGGATACTGGAACCCCAGTTCATACGCAATCTGGCTGACCGTCTGGCTGCCTTCTAATATCCGTTCTTTGGCAAGTTCTATGATCCGGTGCTGGATATATTCCTGTGCCGTTTTTCCTGTTTCTTTCTTGATCAGGTCTCCGAAGTAATTGGAAGAAAGGCAGACTTTGTCCGCAAAGTATTTTACAGAAGGAAGTCCTTCGGTAAGTGCAGTCTGATTCTGAAAATACTCGTCCAATAACTGTTCGAACTTCACGATGATATCTTTATTCGCCTGATTACGGGTGATGAATTGCCGTTCGTAGAAGCGCATGCAATAGTCGAGCAATAGTTCTATATTGCGGACAATGAGCTGCTTGCTGTGTTTGTCGATGGCATGTTCCAGTTCGATTTGTATTTTGTGGATACAGTCGGTCACGATTTCCCTTTCCTGTTCGGAGAGATGCAGTGCTTCATTCACTTCGTAAGAGAAGAAATTATAGTGTTTGATGTTCTGCCCTAAAGAAGTTCCCCGGATTAAATCGGGATGAAATAAAAGACCGATAGATTTTGTACGAATTGGTGTCTGCTTGCGGTTATCTATCCCGATAACCTGTCCCGGAGCCATGCAGACAACGGTTCCTTCCTGATAGTCATAATACTTCCGTCCATATCTGAGATCGCCACATTTTGCGTCTTTCAGAAACAGAGAGTAGAATCCGATATTCATACGATAGTAGTCTACCGTCTTTGTCGCTTTCGAAAAGTCGATCACGTTTACCAGCGGGTGCAAGGTCTCTAGTCCGAACAGTTGGTCATACTGGTCAATGCTTTCAATTTTTGTTATTTCTTCCATACGGCTTACAGTTTTGATCTGTCACAAAGATAAAGCTTTTAAATGTATCTTTCTCATTCCGGATTTGCAAAACAGTAATTTGGGTATAAGATTCAGTAATTTGTATACAATGCCGGCGGGCAGTAGGAGGCAAACTCACTTTTTCCAGCTAAATATCAGCGTGTCGGAAACAAAAAAACGGGATAATCACGGGATGTGAATAGTAGAATTAATATATTTGTTCCTGCGAATTTAAAAAGACTTGTTTTATGAAAGCATTATTCATTGGAGGAACCGGTACGATCAGTACCGATGTAGTAGAATTGGCTCAACAGAGAGGGTGGGAGATAACACTGCTTAACCGGGGCTCAAAAAAACTGCCGGAAGGTGTGGGCAGTATCATTGCCGACATTCACGATGAGGAAGCTGTGGCGAAAGCTATTGCAGATGAAAGTTATGATGTCGTAGCTCAGTTCATCGCTTACACGGCAGAAGATGTAGAACGTGATATCCGTCTGTTCCGTAATAAGACGAAACAATATATTTTTATCAGCAGTGCATCCGCTTACCAAAAACCGTTGGCTGATTACCGTATCACGGAAAGTACCCCTTTAGTGAATCCTTACTGGCAATATTCACGGCATAAGATTGCCGCCGAAGAAGTGTTGATGACAGCATACCGTACCACCGGTTTCCCGATTACGATTGTCCGTCCCAGCCATACGTATAATGGAACGAAACCTCCTGTAAGCCTGCATGGAAATAAGGGGAACTGGCAGATACTTAAACGTATCCTTGACGGGAAACCGGTTATTATCCCCGGTGACGGAAGTTCCTTGTGGACACTGACACATTCCAAAGATTTTGCCAAAGGATATGTAGGACTGATGGCTAACCCTCATGCCATCGGGAATGCCTTCCATATCACCACAGATGAGAGTATGACTTGGAATCAGATTTATCAAACCATTGCCGATGCGCTGGGGAAACCTCTGAACGCACTTCATGTGGCTTCCGATTTTCTTGCGAGACATGGCGGGAACTATGACTTTCGGGGCGAACTGTTGGGGGATAAAGCCGCAACGGTAGTCTTTGATAATTCGAAAATAAAACGCCTTGTGCCGGACTTTATCTGTACAACTTCGATGGCGGATGGTTTAAGGCAGTCAGTGCAATATATGCTTTCGCACCCCGAAACACAGACTCCTGATCCGGAGTTCGATTCATGGTGCGACCGTGTAGCCGACGCGATGGCTGCGGCAGACAGAGCTTTTGAAGCAGAATAAACGTTAGTTGAGTAAATAACTCATCTTGTTATTGATGATTGAAATATCCTATTAGCATATTCTGATTAGCTATTAGCTAATCGGATTATGCTAATAGCTAATCAGGATATGCTAATAGCCGAAACAAGTCGATCATAATGAGTAGCGTAGTTAATAAAGACCGTTCCGTCCCTGCTGAACCTCTATCCGGATACCGAAATTACCATTGGAGGACTTCAGTTCGAATGCTCCCCGGAAATTATTCTTCTCCCAAGGCATGGCACTACGGTTGGGCACTTTCCATCCGTCTTTGTCATAGTCTCCGTATGTATTGATTTTCCATCCGTTTTTCAGTTTGAAGGTACCCATCTGCATGAACTGCGGTGAAGACGACAATCCCCAGCCATACCCATATCCGAAACCGGAGAAAGGGGAAGAAAATGCGTCGGTGAATCCCTGCGTATAGGTCGCGTCTGTATTCAGACGGAATATCTGATTATAGTCTTTACTCACATCCGGTACATCGAGACTGAATTTCGGAAGTTTGGGAGGGGCCACATTCATTAATCCCATATCGAGCAGGAAGCCACCGAATTCCTTTATATTGCTCGACGGAGCACGACGAATACTATCGGAAGGAACTTCCGACTGTGCGGATGCAAAACCGACCGATAATATCAGCGAAAGAAATAGAATCAGTTTTCTCATCTTCGTAAAGGTTGATTGATGACAAAGATAGAGATTTTTAGTCTGACTGCCTGCTTCCGTTATGTTTTCTTAGAGAAAAATCCTTTAAAAAGGAGTGTGCCGCTGTCTCGTCGGGATGGTGTCACTATCCCACTAAGATAGTGTAAGTATCCTGTGGGGATAGTGACACTATACCAGTAGGATAGTGACACTATTTTAGAGCTTAGCTTGCAATGAGTTTATAGCCAATTCCCCGCACATTGACGATACGTATTTGCTCATCCTGCGACAACTTATGCCGCAGTTTCGTGATGAACACATGCAGACTCCGGGAATTGAAGAAACTGTCATCTCCCCAAAGTTCCAGCAGAACGTCCTGCGTATTGACCACCTGATTCCGGTTCTCACAAAGCCGTTTCAGTATTTCCGACTCGCGGTGGGAGAGTTCCTGTCTCACTCCGGCATGCAGCAATGTCTGCGCGACCGGATCGAACAGATAACTTCCTATCTCAAAACGGCTGGATACTTTTGTCTCCGTGAAGCTGAACGCTTTTCCCATCAGCGCCTTGATACGTATGATCAGTTCCTGCATGCCGAAAGGCTTTTTCAGATAATCGTTTGCTCCGAGTTCGAATCCTTCTACCACATCGTTGATGGCCGAACGGGCAGTCAGAAACAGTACAGGTGTCTGCTTGTCCGTCTGCCGGATGCGGCGTACCATTTCGAAGCCGTCCATTTTGGGCATCATCACATCGGCCACCAGCACGTCCGGCCGAAGTTCAAAGAAAAGATGCAATCCTTCTTCGCCGTCGGAGGCGGTATGGATGGTAAAACCGTTTTCCTCGAGCGTATCTTTGATAATCATGGCGAGTGTCAGTTCGTCTTCCACCAACAATACTGTAATGTCGTTTTTGCTCATGTTTTTGATGTTTTAGATAGTAATGGTAAATGTACTTCCTTTGCCGGATTCACTTTTGACGGTGATGGTGCCTCCATGTTTTTCGACCATGCTTTTGACATAGAAAAGTCCTAAGCCGTATCCTTTCACGTTATGAAGATTTCCGGTCGGAACGCGATAGAATTTGTCGAATATATGTTTCTGCTTGTCAAGCGGAATACCTATTCCATGATCGGAGACGGTGATAGTCACTGTTTCCCCCGTTTGGCGGCACTGAATCATAATCTCTGCTTCTTGTTTCGAATATTTCACGGCATTGTCTATCAGGTTACTGATGATATTGCTGAAATGAGTGCGGTCGGCTACTATCGTCAGTGCTTCCGGTTCTGTTTCCAGTGTTATGTGTACGGGGATATCCGCTTTTAGCTGGTGCTGCTCTATTAAAGAAGTAATCAGTTCTTTCAGACAAATCTCTTCGGGGTGCAGTCTGAACGTCTTGCGGCTTTCCATGCTCATGGAAAGAATCTGTTCGACGAGTCCGCTCAAGCGCTGTAGCTGTTCTTGGCTGATGCGCAGATATTGGTCACGTTTGCTCTTTTCTTCCGCCTGGTTGAAATTCAGCAGTGCATCGTTGGCGGCATACGCCACGGCAATCGGGGTCTTTAACTCATGCGTGATGTTGTTCGTAAAGTTGCTCTTCATTTCTTCCAGCGTCTTTTGTTTCAGCAGTGTGCGGATGAGGAACCAGAAGGAAAATCCGAGGATGAGGAAGATGACAAATGAAGTGACCAGGATGCCGGTCATTTGTTTCCATACCAGTGAGGTGATGGGTTCCATTATCAGTTGGTAGCGTTGACTGTGATGCCTGTTGAATTCGTAATCGTAGCGGATGGCTTTCGGGCTGGGGATATAGGTGCTGTCTCCTGCGATGCCCAGTGTATCTATGAATGTCTGGGATGAATCCTGAGTGGCTCCGCTGTATATATATAAGGTGTGGTGAGGTACATCTATGTTGTGTGCTTTCAGTACATCGGTCAGTAGACTGTCATATTTTTGCAGGTTGATGTCGATGTAGGTGTCCACGCCGGAGTGCATACCCTGTTGGACGCTGAGTATGAGTTCTTTCATCGAGTCCTGTCTCTTTAATAATACATCGAGTCCGCTTTCGCTGGAGGCAACGGCGCTGGCATCCGGATCATTGTCATTGACGGCCAGGGTATCTACTGCTGTTTCCGTGCGTGTATGCAGGGTGTCTTTGTAGGTACTGTCTGTATAAGAGACAGTCTGGCTTGTCACCAGCGACTTGCCGTCCGCACCATATCCGGCGGAAACGGTGACCGAACCATGTTCCACATTATCCTTTTGCAGTTCGTTGACGCGAAGCACGATTTCATTAAAGTCGCTCGTACGCATGGCGTCTTTGATATTATTGTTCATTTCCTGCTTCATCGTGCGGTAAAGCCCTGTCAGCCAATATGTCTGGTAAACAAAGATGCCTGTCAGCGAGCAGATGACAAGGATAATGATATGTTTCAACGGTAGTTTCATACGGACAAAGATAGTATGAAACTGTTATTTTTCTTCTCTTTGATAAGACTAAATAACACTAGATAAGCCGGCGATAACGTAAAGTTTCGTTTTTTCTCCCGTATTTTGCAGCATACTCAAAAATAAATGCGATATGAAACGGACTTATTTACTGCTTTTGTTACTTTTCATGTATTGGATGTACGCTTCTGCACAGCAGGTACAGACAACACAGGAACCTGCCGACAGCGTAAAAAACGTAGCCTATATAGACAGCCTGTATCGGGAACTTCCCGAAGTCATGATCACCGGCGAACGTCCGGTAGTAAAAGCCGAACAGGGGAAACTGGTATACGACGTTCCGAGACTGGTCGGTAGCCTGCCGGTAGACAATGCCTATGATGCGGTAAAGAACCTGCCGGGAGTTGTCTCCATGAATGATGCCCTGATGTTGGGAGGGCAGCCGGTTACTGTGGTTATCAACGGAAAAGTGACCACCCTCTCTGTAGAGCAATTAAGCAACCTGCTGAAATCAATGCCCGTCAGTCGGATTGAAAAGGCGGAAGTGATGTATTCCGCTCCGGCACGTTATCAGGTGCGCGGACCGATGATCAATCTGATACTGACTTCGGGCATGGGAAAAGAACCTTCTCTTCAGGGAGAACTATATACTGCCTACAGCCAATTACACTACGAATCTCTGGCAGAGCGTGCGAGCCTTCTATACTCCGGACGCAAATTTTCTGCTGATCTTCTCTACTCTTACTTTTACAGCCGCGAACGGAGGGAGACAGACAAGGAAGCGCTTCACACGCTCGCCGACGGTTCGGTGCATCCGATGAATATGTATGATATCACTACTTCTCGCCACAACAATCACCAGATACGCCTTGGGATGGACTATGCCTTTACCGAGAAGCATTTGCTGAGCTTGGTTTATACCACTGCTTTCACCGATGTCAAACCTTACGCCACAGTCACCGGTGCGCAGAACTCGGTCACCGATTCGCACTCGGAAGGACAGCTTCATAATGCCAAACTCGACTATCAGACTCCTTTCGGACTGAAAGCCGGAGCGGAATTTACCTATTATCATGCTCCCGGCAGTCAGCTGCTTTACAGCACACTGGGAGAAGAAACACTGAACTTCCTGAGCAAAGATAACCAACGGATCAACCAATGGCGTTTCTATGCCGGACAAGAACATACTTTGGGCGCAGACTGGGGATTGAATTATGGTATTGCTTATACGACCGCATTGGACAATAGTTATCAAATGTATTTCGATCCCGAAACGGAAACTTTACTGCCGGACAACAACATGCAATCCCGTCGTCGCGAGCAGACGCTGAACTTTTATGCCGGACTCAGCAAGAGTTTCGGTGAGAAACTTTCAGCGGATGTCTCTCTGGCTGCCGAGCAATATCATACGGATATGTGGAACGAATGGAGCCTGTATCCGGTTGCCAACCTGACTTATTTGCCTGCTCCGGGACATATCCTGCAATTTTCATTGAGCAGCGACAAAGAATATCCGGAATACTGGAGTATGCAGAACTCCACTTCCTACATGGGTGCTTATTCCGAAATTCAGGGAAATCCCTTCCTTAAACCGGCAACCAATTACGAAGCTAACATTAGCTATATATTAAAAGGTAAATATGTGCTGACCGCCTATTACAGCCGCACGAAAAACAAGGAAATGCAGACGCTTTACCAGTCTCCGGAACGTCTGGTCGAGATATATAAATGCTTTAACTTCGACTTCTCGGAACAGGCGGGCTTGGTAATGGTAGTTCCCTTTAAAGTGAAGAAATGGCTGGACCCCCGCATCACGGCAATCGGCTTTCGTTACCGTCAGAAAGACAGTGATTTCTGGGATATCCCGTTCGACCGCAAACTATATACGTTTGTATTGACCATGAACAATACCTTCACTCTCTCCACCAAACCTGATTTGAAGTTTACCCTAAGCGGATTTTATCAGAACAAAGCGATACAAGGCATTTTCGACCTTCCCCGTTCGGGAAATCTGGATGCGGCCCTGCGCTATACTTTCGCAAAGGGAAAAGCACAACTGACCTTGAAATGCGACGACATATTTAATACTTCCACCATTTCGACTAATGTCCGTTTCGGACAACAGAATGTGAAGAATCACTATATGAAGACTACCCGTGCCTTCGGTATTTCCTTCAACTACAAATTCGGAGGATACAAGGAGAAAAAGCGGGAAGAGGTGGATACTTCCCGCTTTAAATAATAAGTATTACCTATTTTCTGCATACTCATCCAGTACGCGCTTGATACTTTGTCCTATTTTTACGTAATCGGCTTCGTTCAGATTGGCGAGCGAAACACGGACACTCCATTTCGGTCCGGCAAATCCGCCGCCGTTCAGCAGGACGAGCGAAGTCTCGTTGGCAAGGCGGAAAACAACGTCGAGCGGATTGTAGGTCTTTTGCAGATAGTCTGCAAATTCGTCACCGTAGAATTTCTTCGCCCATACCAGCATGTCGATTTCCGAATAATATCCGGCACGCAGCGGGTCTTCTATCAACGTGAAGCCGGTGCTGTCCCAGAGTGCATGCAGTCGACGGTGGATGATTTCCTGCATCTTTGCCTTGTACCGGTCTTCCTTGTCGAGAAGAGAGAAAGCGGCGAACAGGCTCATCTGCATTTGCTGGGGCAGCGAGAGTCCTGCGGTATGGTTCAGCGCAATCTGCCGGCTGTCGGCTACCATGCGGTCAATAAACTTCATCTTCTCGGGGTGTAAACTGAGGCTTGCATAACGCTTGTTTAAGATTGCTGTTTGCTCCTCCGACAGGCGGGCAATCATTTTGTCGTAGATGTTGTCTTCGTGTAGGGCTATCACTGCATTTCTCCATCCTGTGGCTCCGAAATACTTGGAGAAGGAATAGACGCAGAGTGTATTATGCGGCAATTCCGCCATCAACGAACGGAAGTGAGGTATGAATGTTCCGTACACATCGTCCGTAATGATCATCAGATTCGGATTGTCATTCTTTACGATGTTGACAATACGTGCGGCAGTCTCCGGACTCAGCGCATAACTGGGCGGATTGCTCGGATTGGTGATGAACAACGCTTTTATCTGCGGATTCTTCAGCTTATCGATATCTTCATCTTTATATTGCCAGGTGTGCAGCCCGTCCGGTGTCATCTGATCGGCAGATATTTCGGTAACATCGAACTGATAGCGGCGTAATTCCGGAATCTCGATGTAGGGCGTGAAGACAGGAATCATCAGGGCGATGGAATCCCCTTGATTCAACAGAAAGTTTTCCTGCAATGAATCGAATACATAGCACATGGCAGCCGTTCCGCCTTCGGTAGCGAAAAGGTCGAATGTGCCTTTAGGGGGACGGCGGTCGCACATTTCCTGTGCCAGATAATCCTGTACGATCAGTTCGGTGAAGTGCAGGATACGGTCGGGGACAGGATACTGGTCGCCGATGACCGATTCCGCCCATTCATGAACCAGTCTGTCCGGATCGGCTGCGTGCTCCATCAGCATATAATTATAGGTTTCTTTCAGTAACCTGGCTCCGGCTTCTTTCTCGTTCTCTTTGAGGAAAGCCTCGAAGCGGGCGGCTATTCCTTCCTGTTGTGGGATGCCTGCAATTCCTTCTTCCAGGGATTGGACACGGCGACATTCGCAAAGTCCGAATTTTCCTAACAGGAAGAATGCTTCACGCGGTTCGGTCGCAATCCAGTTCGGGTTGCCTCGTCCTGCGTTCAGCATGGTATGGGCCATTTTCTTGATACTCTCGTCAGCCATTTCGATGAGCTTGTTTTTAAGTTCGAAAGGGCTGATCGTTTCCATCTTTTTGGCAAAGTTCTTGGTGATAGCTGTGCCAGTTGTTTTCTTTTCCATAATGGTTCTTATTGTTTTGATACTTAATTTTGATTTCCTATACATTCATTATACTGACATTTACATGAGCAATACGATGGCTACTCCCCAGATAATCAGTAGTGTATTACCGACTGCATACGTCACGGTGTATCCTAACGCGGGAGTATCGCTTCCTAGTGCGTCCTGAATAGCTCCCAGTGCGGCGGTTGTGGTACGTGCTCCGGCTGTACATCCCAGTGTGAGGGCAGGGTGGAACTTGAACAGATATCTTCCCATCAGCAGTCCGCTGAGAAGAGGGATGGCGGTTGCCAGTGCACCGACGATAAACAGGCTGAATCCTACTTCCTTGAAACCGGTCACGAAACTAGGTCCGGCAGCGATGCCGACAACAGCGATAAACATATTCAATCCCACATTATTCAATACCCACAACGAAGGTTCGGGGATACCGCCAAAGGTCGGATGTTTGCTGCGCAGCCAGCCGAATACGAGTCCTGCGATCAAGGCACCTCCACTGGTGGACAGGCTGATCGGGATACCTCCCAGGTGAATGGCAAGTGCGCCGACCAGACCACCGAGCAGGATACCCAGTCCCACGAAGATCATATCTGTCTGGTTGGTGGGGCGATCGATATAGCCCATCTGTTTGGCGGCAGTTTCTACTTCGAGTTTTGTTCCGGTCAGTTCGAGAATATCACCGGAGTCGATCACTGTCTGAGCAAGTACCGGAACATTGATGCCTGCTCGCTTGATACTGCGGATACTGACTCCGTGCATGAATTTCAGCGCACGGATCGTGGAGACCTTTTCGCCTGCGAATGTGCGGTGGGTGACCATTACCGGAAGCGTCTCTGCCGGAAAGTCGAGCAGTTGGGCGTCGATCACTTCCGGACCGATCCAGTCTTCTTCGCCGATTGCATATTCACGGCGGCCGCTTAATACGACTTCATCGCCCGGTTGTAGAAGCATATCCGGGGTGACTTCTTCTATGACGCCCTTTTGCCGTACGCGTTCTACAAACAGCCGTTTATCGTTTTCCACCAGATAGTTCTCCAGTTCGCTGACCGTTTTTCCTTTGCCGAACCATTCGTTATCTATTTTATAAGCACGGAATACGACGGGGCGGAGGGCGGTGTAAAATCCGGGTTCATCTGCTTCGGAAGTTCCCATTTTGGCTTCCAGCTCTTTGCAGTCCGCTTTCACCTTCTCCAGTCCGCCCAGCATTTTGGGACCGAGTGAAGCCAGAATCCATGCGGAACCTGCCGTACCGAAAATATAAGTCACAGCGTATGCTACGGGGATGGCATTGATAAATGTCGCTTTCTGCGCATCGCTGATGCTTAATTGATTGATCGTGTCGCTTGCCACACCGATTACTGCGGAAATGGTCTGTGAGCCTGCCAGCAATCCGGCAGCCTCGCCTACATGGTAGCCCATGATTTTGGCAAGTATCCATGGGGCGATGAGGCTGACAATGCACATCAGGACGGCAAATCCTACTTGCGGCAATCCGTCTTTCTTCAATCCGCGAAAGAATTGCGGACCTACCTTATAGCCCACAGCGAATAAAAACAGGAGGAAAAAGACAGCTTTCATCGGGCCGTCTACACTAATGTTTAATTGTCCTACCAGTACTCCGACCAGTAGCACGCTGGTTACTGTTCCCAACGAAAATTTTCCTATTTTGAATCTGCCCAGCCAGAAGCCGGCGAATAAAGTGAGGAAAATGGCAAGTTCGGGATGATCCCTGAGTTGATTAATAATCCATTCCATATATGTTGTTCTTGTTTAGGTTATGTTCATAACAACAGTTCTTGTGCAAAAAGAGTTTAGTGGGTTAAGTACGTTATCGTCATAGTTTCTAAAAATATAAATTAATTGTGCGGAAGTTCCGGGCAAACGAGAGAGCGTCTTAAATTTCTCAGTTTCGCTTTTTTGTTATACTTTTGTCACTTCAAATAAAACTAATCATATTCTGTATGAAATCAGACATAGAAATAGCTCGCAGTGTCGAGTTGAAAAAGATCAAGCAAGTTGCCGAAAGCATCGGAATCCCTCGTGAAGAAGTCGAAAATTATGGTCGCTACATCGCGAAGATTCCCGAACAACTGATCGACGAGGAGAAAGTGAAGAAAAGTAACCTTGTCCTGGTAACTGCCATCACAGCGACAAAGGCGGGTATCGGCAAAACTACAGTATCTATCGGTCTCGCCCTGGGACTGAACAAAATCGGAAAGAAGGCGATTGTCGCTTTGCGCGAGCCGTCTCTCGGTCCTTGCTTCGGTATGAAGGGAGGAGCAGCGGGTGGGGGATATGCACAGGTGCTTCCGATGGAGAAGATCAACCTTCATTTTACGGGAGACTTTCATGCGATTACTTCCGCGCATAACATGATTTCTGCTTTGCTCGATAATTATCTTTATCAGAATCAGGCGAAAGGTTTCGGATTGAAAGAAATTCTCTGGCGTCGGGTGCTCGACGTGAACGACCGTTCGTTGCGCAGCATCGTAGTCGGACTCGGACCCAAGTCGAACGGCATCACGCAGGAGTCAGGCTTCGATATTACTCCGGCTTCGGAAATTATGGCCATTCTCTGCCTTTCCAAAGATGTGGAAGACTTGCGCCGCCGCATTGAAAATATTCTGCTTGGTTTTACATATGATGACCAGCCTTTTACGGTGAAAGATCTCGGAGTGGCGGGAGCTATCACGGTATTGCTGAAAGACGCCATCCATCCGAATCTGGTGCAGACGACCGAAGGTACCGCCGCTTTCGTACACGGCGGACCGTTTGCCAATATCGCTCATGGCTGTAACTCTATTCTTGCCACCAAACTGGCAATGTCATTCGGTGACTATGTGATTACGGAAGCCGGATTCGGCGCAGACCTCGGCGCTGAAAAGTTTTATAACATCAAATGCCGCAAAAGCGGACTCCAGCCCAAACTGACTGTGATTGTCGCTACGGCGCAAGGACTGAAGATGCACGGTGGTGTCAGTCTCGACCGCATCAAGGAACCGAACATGGAAGGACTGAAAGAAGGATTGCGCAATCTGGATAAACATATTCGTAATCTTCGCTCCTTCGGGCAGACGGTAGTGGTTGCTTTCAATAAGTTTGCCACCGACACGGACGAGGAAATGGAAATGCTGCGCGAGCACTGCGAACAGTTGGGGGTAGGTTACGCCATCAATAATGCGTTCAGCGAAGGTGGTGATGGAGCGGTAGATATGGCCCGCCTCGTAGTCGATACGATAGAAAATAATCCGTCCGAACCTTTGCGTTATACGTATAAAGAAGAAGACAGCATACAGCAGAAGATTGAGAAAGTGGCTACCAACCTTTATGGAGCCAGCGTCATTACGTACAGCAGCATCGCCCGCAACCGTATCAAGCTGATTGAGAAAATGGGAATCACTCATTATCCAGTTTGTATTGCCAAGACACAATACTCTTTTTCTGCCGATCCGAAGATTTATGGCGCCGTGAATAATTTCGAGTTCCATATCAAGGATATAGTGATTAATAACGGTGCCGAAATGATTGTAGCGATTGCAGGAGAAATCCTTCGTATGCCGGGATTGCCCAAAGAACCGCAAGCGTTGCATATCGACATTGTAGATGGTGAAATTGAAGGACTGAGCTGATTTTTACTATTTCATTTAGTATATTTCTGTACTGTCAATCATCCAATATAAATCCCCGTCTTCCCAAACTATCAGAAGTGGAAAGACGGGGATGATTGTATATAGAGTCCAGTGTACCGGTATGTTGACCTTGTCTGATACACTGTACGATTGAAGTCGCTGCTTTCCGGAAGAGTATAGGCGTATTTCAATTTCTCTTTTTGTAGTAAGAAAACATCTTTTCGAGCAGATAGTTTGTCTGATTCTGTTAATAAATAAAAAAGAAAAGCCTGTTTTCTTCACAGAAAGCAGGCTTATAAAATTCAAAAGAAATTCTTTATGAAATGTTGAACACAAATGCTGCTAATTCACATTACCGGCATTTGGTTACTCAAAGAAAGAAATCTTAATCAGCAAAAAGAGGATATTTCTTCATTGTCTCATTGACACGTGCACGTACTTGTGCGATCACCTCTTCATTTTCCACGTTAGACAGAACAGTTTCGATCATTTCGGCAATTTCGATCATCAGGTCTTCTTTCGCACCACGGGTTGTGATGGCAGGAGTACCCAGACGGATACCGGAAGTTTGGAAAGCAGAACGGCTGTCAAACGGAACCATGTTCTTATTCACGGTAATGTCAGCAGAAACTAATGCTTTTTCTGCTACCTTACCTGTCAGATCAGGGTATTTGCTACGCAGGTCAACCAGCATGGAGTGATTGTCCGTACCACCGGAAACGATTGTAAAACCACGGTCTATCAAAGCCTGTGCCAGTACGGCAGCATTCTTCTGAACCTGTTTTGCATATTCCTTGTATTCCGGTTGCAGGATTTCGCCGAAAGCTACGGCTTTGGCAGCGATTACGTGTTCCAACGGTCCGCCCTGTACACCTGGGAATACAGCTGAATCCAGTAATTGAGACATCATTTTGATTTCACCCTTCGGAGTTTTCTTTCCCCAAGGATTAGGGAAATCTTTTCCCATCATGATGACCCCACCACGAGGTCCGCGAAGTGTTTTATGTGTAGTCGAAGTGACGATGTGTGCATATTTAACCGGGTTCTCCAACAGTCCGGCAGCGATCAGACCCGCAGGGTGAGCCATGTCGATCATCAGGATAGCGCCTACTTTATCTGCGATTTCACGCATACGTTTGTAGTCCCATTCGCGGGAATAAGCAGAGCCACCGCCGATAATCATTTTCGGCTTTTCGCGCAAAGCAACTTCTTCCATCTGGTCGTAGTCTACACGGCCGGTTTCCTGATTCAGATTGTATTCGCAAGGAGTGTAGATAATGCCGGAAGTGTTTACTAATGAACCGTGAGAAAGGTGTCCGCCGTGTGCGAGGTTTAATCCCATAAACTTGTCGCCTGGATTCAAAACAGCCAGAAATACGGCTGCATTGGCTTGTGCTCCTGAATGCGGTTGTACGTTTGCCCATTCGGCACCGAAGATTTCTTTCAGGCGGTCGATAGCGATTTGTTCGCTTTGGTCAACTACTTCACAACCTCCGTAGTAACGTTTGCCCGGATAACCTTCTGCGTACTTGTTAGTCAGGCAAGAACCCATTGCCTGCATTACCTGGTCACTTACAAAGTTTTCAGATGCAATCAGCTCGATACCTTTCAGCTGACGTTGGTGCTCTTTTTCGATGATGTCGAAAATTAAGT
>PPYE01662747.1_pt1 | contig 15551 bp, 15 predicted proteins | sample 1559881 | NCBI WGS metagenome assembly PPYE01 (sample SAMN08240022, study PRJNA423297) | Human gut metagenome, whole genome shotgun sequencing project. | reverse complement strand
AGGCCGTCGGTAGGTGGCCGCATTCCCCGGGTCCAGGGCCGCAGCCCTGGTCGGCGTCCACCGCCTCGAAACGGTGGCGCTTTTTCCGTCGCTTTTTGGCGGCAAAAAGCGACAACTCTCCGGCAGACTGCCGTCTTCCAGAAAGCCAGGAAGGCGTCTTACGCCTCCTCCTTTTTCTCCCCGCACACACAATCCCCAAACCTCTTGATATACGCCTGAATATCATCAAAAATCGGCATCAGGGCCTGTCCGTGCTCGGTCAGGCTGTACTCCACCCGGGGCGGAACCTCCCCGTAATCGCGGCGGGAGATCAGCCCGTCCGCCGCCAGCTCTTTCAGCTGGTTGCTCAGCATCTTGTGGGTCACGCTGCCCAGCAGGCTGCGCAGCTCCCCGTACCGCAGGGTGCCGTGGGCTCCCACCATGAACAGGATCCGCATCTTCCATTTGCCGCTGATCTGTTCCATTACCTGTTCCATCTTGTCGCATCCCACGTCCGCATAACGGCAGTTGCATCCCGGTCCCGGTCTCATAAGCTTTACTCTCCTTTTGGATAGCGGTATCTTTTAAGTGCGTACTTGCCTTTTGGGCAAATCAGGGTAGAATTAAGAATACCACCAAAATTCTGTTGCCGCAAGGGCCCCCCTGCGGTACAATAAAAGCATGCCCCATCCCCTTGCCGGGGCGGGCAAACCTATACTTAAAGAAGGAAACATACCATGCTGCTGCAACAACTGTTTGAGTTTCTCCACGCGGGGGTCACCCCGTTCCACGCTGTGGCCCACGCTGCGTCCTTGCTGGACGCCGCCGGCTTCACCCGCCTGGAAGAGGCGGATTACTGGAACCTGGAACCGGGCCGCGGCTACTATACCACCCGCAACAACTCCTCCCTCATCGCCTGGCGGGTGCCCGACCACGCCATCGGCGGCTGGCGCATCACCGCCAGCCACAGCGATTCCCCCACCTGGCGCATCAAGAACACCTCGGTCACCTCGGCGGGCTGCACCCGCCTGAACGTGGAAGGCTACGGCGGCATGAACATGGCCACCTGGCTGGACCGCCCCCTGTCCATCGCGGGCCGGGTACTGGTGCGCACCGAGGACGGCCTGGAATCCCGTCTGGTGGATCTGGACCGGGACCTGGTGGTGATCCCCTCCCTGGCCATCCACATGGACCGGGCCCTCAACGACGGCCACAAGTATAACCCCCAGGTGGACATGCAGCCGCTGTATGGCCCCGAGGGCTGCCGCCCCCTGACCGCCCTGCTGGCCCAGGCTCTGGGCGTGGCCGAGGAGGAGATGGTGGACTTTGACCTGACCCTCTATACCCGGCAGATGCCCACCACCATCGGGCCGGACGGGGAGTACTTCCTGGCGCCCCGCATCGACGACCTGGAATGTGCCGCCACCACCCTGTTCGGCTTCCTCTCCGCCGCCGACCACACCGACAGCGCCTGCGCCCCCGTCTGGGCCATGTTTGATAATGAGGAAGTGGGCAGCGGCACCCGCCAGGGCGCGGCCAGCGTCTTTTTGCGGGACGTGCTGGACCGGGTGTACGACGCCATCCCCCACAGTGCCCAGGGGATGCAGCGGGCCCTGGCCAACAGCTTTGTGCTCAGCGCCGACAACGCCCACGCCACCCACCCCAACTTCGCGGACAAGGCCGACCCCGCCAACCCGGTGCGGCTGGGCGGCGGCCTGGTGCTGAAGGTGAACGCCAGCCAGAAATACACCACCAACGCCCTGTCCGGGGCGGTGGTCAAGGAAATCTGCCGTCTGGCCGACGTAAAGGTGCAGCAGTTCGCCAACCGGGCGGACCTGCCCGGAGGCTCCACCCTGGGCAACCTGCAGAGCCACACCCTGCCGGTGCCCATGGCGGACATCGGTCTGGCCCAGCTGGGCATGCACAGCGCGGTGGAGACCGCCGCCGTGTCCGACGCCAACGCCATGGTGCGGGCGGTGGATGCCTTCTACCGCACCCATCTGCGCTGCCTGGGGGACGGCCAGTACACCCTGGAGGCCGCTGAATGACCGTAGGCCGCTATGCACCCAGCCCCAGCGGCCGGATGCACCTGGGCAACCTGTGCTGCTGTCTGCTGGCATGGCTTTCGGCCAAGAGCCAGGGCGGCCGGGTGGTGCTGCGCATCGAGGACCTGGACCAGGCCCGCTGCCCCCGCAAGTTCGCGGAACTTTTGCAGCAGGATCTGGACTGGCTGGGGCTTTCCGCCGACGAGGGCGGGGACAAGGGCGGCCCGCACGGTCCCTACTACCAGAGCGAGCGCAGCGGGATTTATCAACAATTTTATGAGATTCTGTGGAAAAAAGGGCTGGTCTATCCCTGCTTCTGCAGCCGCAGCCAGCTCCACGCCGCCGACGCTCCCCACCGCAGCGACGGCCAGGTGGTCTACGCCGGTACCTGCCGGGACCTGACCCCCGAACAGGTGGCGGAAAGATCCCGCCGCCGGCCGCCCGCCTGGCGGGTGAAAGTGCCTGACGAAACCATCGGCTTCACCGACGGCCATCTGGGCTATTACCAGGAAAACCTGGCCCGGGACTGCGGGGACTTCTACCTGCGCCGTGCGGACGGGGTGTTTGCCTACCAGCTGGCGGTGGTGGTGGATGATGCCCTCATGGGCGTCACCCAGGTGGTGCGGGGAGAGGACCTGCTCTCCAGCACCCCCCGGCAGCTGTGGCTCTACCGCACCCTGGGCCTGCCAGCCCCGGAATTTTTCCACATGCCCCTGCTGCTGGCCCCGGACGGGCGGCGGCTGTCCAAGCGGGACGGGGACGAAAGCCTGGAAAACCTCCAGGCCAAATATACCCCCGAGGAGATCATCGGGCGGCTGGCCTGGGTCTGCGGGCTGCAGAAGGCCCCCGACCCCCGCACCCCCGCCGAGCTGGCGGATGGTTTTTCCTGGGAAAAGGTGCCCCGGCAGGACATCCTCCTGCCCGAAGGGCTGTTTTGAAAGAATGCGACCGCAACGGAAAGGAAGTGTTACCGTATGCAGCGGTTTGAAGTGACCGGCATGAGCTGCGCCGCCTGCAGCGCCCATGTGGAAAAGGCTGTGGCCGCCGTGCCCGGGGTGTCCGGGGTGGCGGTGAGCCTGCTGACCAACAGCATGCAGGTGGAATATGAGGGCGACCCTGTGCCCGAGGATGTCATCGCGGCGGTGGAGGCCGCCGGGTACGGCGCCTCGGTGGCCGAGGAGGCGGACGCCGACGCCCTGGAAGATACCGAGACCCCGAAACTGCGCCGCCGCCTGATTCTGAGCCTGTGTTTCCTGGTGCCCCTGATGTACCTGAGCATGGGACATATGATCGGCCTGCCCCTGCCGCCCTTTCTGGAAGGGGACGGCGCCGGGGCGGTGGTGTACGGCATTCTGCAGCTGGCCCTGACCCTGCCGGTGTGCTGGATCAACCGGGCCTTCTTCATCAGCGGCTGGAAAGGGGTGCGCAGTCTGGCCCCCGGCATGGACACGCTGGTGGCCATGGGCGCCGGGGCGGCGCTGGTCTACGGCGTCTTTGCCATCATCATGATGGGGGCGGGGCTGGCCTCCGGCAATCCGGACCAGGTCATGCAGTTCCGCCACGACCTGTATTTTGAATCCGCTTCCATGATCCTGACCCTCATCACGGTGGGCAAGATGCTGGAAGCCTACTCCAAGGGCAAGACCACCAGCGCCCTGAAAAGCCTGCTGCAGCTGGCCCCGCCCACCGCCTGCGTCCTGCGGGAGGAAGGGGAGCTGACCATCCCGGTGGAACAGGTCCGGGTGGGGGACATCTTCCTGGTCCGTCCCGGGGAGAGCATCCCGGTGGACGGTGTGGTGCTGGAAGGCCAGTCCAGCGTGAACGAGGCCGCCCTCACCGGCGAGAGTATGCCGGTGGACAAGGAAAAGGGCAGCCCGGTGAGCGCCGCCACCATCAACCAGAACGGCGCCCTGACCTGTCGGGCCACCCGGGTGGGGCAGGATACCACCCTGAGCCAGGTCATCCGGCTGGTGGCGGACGCCGCCTCCACCAAGGCACCCCTGGCCCGCACCGCCGACAAGGTGGCCGGGGTGTTTGTGCCCACGGTCATCGGCATTGCGGCGGTGACCCTGGTCATCTGGCTGCTCATCGGCAAACCCTTTGACTTCGCCCTGGCCCGGGGCATCAGCGTGCTGGTCATCAGCTGTCCCTGCGCCCTGGGTCTGGCCACCCCCGTGGCCATCATGGTGGGGTCCGGTCTGGGGGCCCGCAGCGGCATCCTCTTCAAGACCGCCGCCAGCCTGGAAGCCACCGGCTACACCGACACGGTGGTGCTGGACAAGACCGGCACCGTGACCACCGGCGAACCCACGGTGGTGGAGGTGGTGGGCACCCGTCAGGTGCCCCAGAAGTTCCTGCTGGGCATGGCCGCCGCCCTGGAAAGCCAGAGCGAACATCCTCTGGCCAAGGCGGTGCTGGCCTGCGCCAAAGAGAACGGGGTGCGGCCCTCCATGGTCAAGGATGTGCAGGCCGTGCCGGGCAAGGGCCTGGTGGGCAAGATGGCCGGCAAGGTCATGGCCGGCGGCAACGAGGACTTCATCTGCAGTCAGGCGGATGTGCCTGCCGACCTGCTGGAAGCAGGCCGCCGTCTGGCCGGACAGGGGGCCACGCCGCTGTATTTCTCCCTGGACGGTCATGCCGCCGGGGTCATCGGGGTGGCGGATTCGGTGAAGCCCAGCAGCAAGCAGGCCATTGCCGAACTGCGGGCCCTGGGTCTGCATGTGGTGCTGCTCACCGGGGATAACGCCAAAACCGCCGCCTACATTGCCCAGCAGGTGGGCCTGGACACCGCCGACGTGGTGGCCGGGGTACTGCCCGCCGGCAAGGAGGCGGAAGTCCGCCGCCTGCAGGAGGACGGCCGGGTGGCCATGGTGGGGGACGGCATCAACGACGCCCCCGCCCTGACCCGGGCGGATACCGGCATTGCCATCGGCGCCGGGGCGGATGTGGCCCTGGATGCCGCCGACGTGGTGCTGGTGCGCAGCGACCCGGCGGACGTGGCCGCCGCGGTGCGGCTGTCCCGCAAGGTGGTCACCAACATCCACCAGAACCTGTTCTGGGCCTTCTTCTACAACGCCGTCTGCATCCCGCTGGCGGCGGGGGTGCTCTATCCCTTGGGCATCCTGCTCAATCCCATGATCGCCGCCGCGGCCATGAGTCTTTCCAGCGTATGCGTGGTGACCAACGCCCTGCGGCTGAATACCTTTGATCCCCATGATGCCTCCCGCGACGCCCCGCCCAAACACGCGGCCCCGCCCCGGGAAGCATTGCCCGAACCCAAAGCCTGCCCGGTGGCCTGTCCGGCCATCCCGGCAGACCCCCAACCTGTGAAAGGAGAAGTTGTTATGACCAAGACCATTCATATCGAGGGCATGATGTGTGCCCACTGCGAAGCCACCGTCAAGAAGGCGCTGGAAGCCCTGGATGGGGTGGAGAGCGCCGCCGTCAGCCATGAGGCCGGCACCGCCGTGGTGACCATGACCGCTCCGGTGGCCGACGACGCCCTGCGGGACGCCGTGCAGGCCAAGGATTACACGGTCACCGGCATCGAGGGATGAGCGCCCTCCAGCGCCGTCACTGGCGGTTCACCGGCAGTGTGCAGGGGGTGGGGTTCCGGTACCGGGCCCAGTATGCGGCCTCGCTGCTGGGGCTCACCGGCTGGGTGGTGAACAACTGGGACGGCAGCGTGGAGCTGGAAGCCCAGGGCGACCCCGCCGTGCTGGACAAGCTGGTGCCCACCCTGACCGCCACCAGCAAGTGGATCATGATCGAAAACTCACCGGCCCCCAGGCCGGTGAATAGGCCGTCGTAAGGTGGCCGCATCTTGGGGTCTGGGGCCGCAGCCCCAGCCGGCGTCCACCGCATCGGAACGGTGGCGCTTTTTCGCTTCCTTTTTGGCGACAAAAAGGAAGGACACTCCGGCAGGCAGCCGCTTGCCCTGCATAGCCCTGCATAGGGCAGAGCCAAACTCTGCTTTCCGGCAAGGTCCGGACAAAAAAGTTACCCCCACCTGCTTGCGGTAACAGGTGGGGGCTTTGGGGTATCGTTTTGGTGTGAGGAGGAATCATGTTCCAGGGTAACGGTTGCGGCTCCGTTCCCTGTGCTAATACAATACCCAATACTTGCGAAAAATTTATTATCTTCCTGTGAACTTTCTGTTAATTTCGCAGGAAACATGCGCTTTTGCAAAAATGCTCGGTACAACGAATAAATATACCTGCAAAAAATAGACGTTTCGCCTTGTTTTGTACAATTGTGCAAAGGGCGCTGGGAGGAATGTTTCGCAAAAGTTTCTGCCGCAGGCGGCGGCAGGCGGCAAAGAGGGAAGGGAAGAGGCAAACAAAAAAGAGGCGGTGTCACACCGCCCCGTAAATGCCCTGTACGCTCACCTCGCCGGTGAACACATGCACGTCGCCGCCGGCATCGTCTTCCACCACCAGGCGGCCCTGTTCATCGATGTCCACCGCCGTGCCGCTGCCGCCCGCAAAGGTGACGTGGCGGCCCAGGTTCACACACAGGGCCTTGTATTCCTCCCGGCAGGCGGCAAAGCCTTCCCGCTCAAAGGGGTAGAGCTCCCGGTCAAACCCGAAGGCCGTCAGGTCCCGGGCCAGGGCATGGGCATCTTCGGGCAGATGCACCTGCGCCCCCTGCAGGGCCAGACTGGTGCCGTGGGGCAGGCCCGCGGCGTCAAAATACCCCTGGGGCTGGGCCAGGTTGAACCCGATGCCCGAAAGGGCGGTCACCTGATGGCCCTGCACCACCGTCTCGCACAGAATGCCCACGATCTTTTTGCCGTGGAGCAGCAGGTCGTTGGGCCATTTGATGCGGCAGTCCACCCCGTAGTGCCGGCGCAGCGCCCGGGCCGCCGCCAGACTGGAATACAGGGACAGGGCTGCCGTGTCCGCCAGCGGGATCTGCAGGACGGCGGTATAATACAGCGCCTGCCCGTTGGCATTCACCCATTGGCGGCCCAGCCGTCCCCGGCCCGCCGTCTGGCTGGTGGTGTACACCGCCCCCACCGGGCCGAATTTGTCCAGATGGGCTTTGGCCCAGGTGTTGGTGCTGTCCGTCTCGTCCAGCCAGATCAGGGTGTTGGGTTCTTTTGTCTCGGTCATAGGTCCTGCGGCACCTGCTTCCAGCCGAAGGAACACTGTCCGTCGGTGATGGTGATGACCCCGTAGCTGCCCGTGTCCCGCAGGCTGCCCGGATTGAACAGCGCCGGGGTGGCAGCGGTGGCGGCCCGCAGGGTCTTGTAATGGGTGTGGCCGAAGAGCGCCACATCGGCGCCCCGGTCGGCGGCCTCCTCCTGGAGCTGGCCCAGACTGGCTTTCACCCCGTAATGGTGGCCGTGGGTGTAGAAAAACAGTACCCCGCCGAAGGGGGCCAGACCCTCGGTGGGGTCGTGGGCTCCGAAATCGCAGTTGCCCCGCACCCGGTAGATGGGGTAGGGGGGCTGGACCCGGTTCTGCAGGATGGCCTGGTCCAGATCATACAGGCCGTCCCCCAGGAAAAACAGGGCGTCGGCCTTTTCAAAGCGCAGAATCCACCGCAGCCGGGTCAGACGCCCGTGGGTGTCGCTGACCACCAGAATCGTAGATGTATCTTCCGCCATGGGAAAACTCCCTTTCTGTCCTTTGTTGTGCCGGCGGGGTCAGTCTCCCCGCACCAGCTGCCGGTAGATCTCCCCCTTGGAATAGGGGGTCCCGGCGGCGGCCTGTCTGGCGGCCGCGGAAGGCGGGGTGCCGCCCTCCATCAGGGTGCGGGCAGCCGCCACGGCGTCCTCCAGGGTGGGGGCCTCCGCCTCCTCGGCCGCGGGCTCCGCCCCGGCCAGCACCAGCACATATTCCCCCCGGGGCTCGGTCCCGGCGTACAGCGCCGCCGCTTCGCCCAGGGTGGTCTTGTTGATCTCCTCGTGGAGCTTGGTCAGCTCCCGGCACAGGGTCACCGACCGGTCCGCCCCGCAGACTTTTATGAGGTCGTCCAGGGTGGTGCGCAGCTTGTGGGGGGCTTCATACAGCAGGATGGTCCGGGTCTCGGTCCGTAAAACCTCCAGACGCTCCCGACGCTCCTTTTTGGGCACCGGCAGAAACCCTTCAAACACGAACCGGCCGGTCTTCTGCCCGGACACGGCCAGGGCGGTGACGCAGGCCGAAGCCCCCGGCACCGGCACCACATGGATGCCCCGGGCCAGGGCCTCGGTGACGATCTGCTCACCGGGATCGCTGATGCAGGGCATGCCCGCATCCGAACACAGAGCGCAGGATTCCCCCGCCTCGATGCGTTCCAGGATGGCGGCCCCGTGGTGCAGCGCATGTTCATAATAGCTGACCATGGGCTTTTTCAGCCCCAGATGGTTCAGCAGCTTCAAAGTCACCCGGGTGTCCTCCGCCGCCACGAAATCCGCCGCGCCGAAGGTGGCCGCCACCCGGGGCGGCATATCGTCCAGGTTGCCGATGGGGGTGGCCACAATGTACAGGGTCCCGGCCATGGGTCAGTCCTCCTTGTCCGGCTTCACCGGGGCACGGCGTCCCCCGCGCAGATACGCGCACTCCGACCGCTTGTAGGTCTTGGGGGTCAGGCTCTCTACGCAGCGCACCTTCAGGGTGCCGGAGATGACGTTCACCTCGGTGACGGTGCCTTCCCCGTCGGGGGTGCGCACCACGCTGCCCACCTGGGGGGTGATGCTGTTCAGGTATTCGTAGCTCTTCTGCTCATAGGCCAGACAGCACATCAGCCGCCCGCAGGCGCCGCTGATCTTGGCCGGGTTCAGGGAAAGTCCCTGCTCCTTGGCCATCTTGATGGACACCGGCTGGAAGTTTTTGAGGAACCGGCTGCAGCAGAAGGGCTGCCCGCAGACGCCCAAACCGCCCAGCATCTTGCTTTCATCCCGCACGCCGATCTGGCGCAGTTCGATGCGGGTGTGGAACTGGGAGGCCAGGTCCTTGACCAGCTCCCGGAAATCCACCCGGTTGTCGGCGGTGAAGTAAAAGACCAGCTTGTTCCGGTCCAGGGTGTATTCGGCGTCGATGAGCTTCATCTGCAGCTTGTGGGCGGCAATGCGCTGCTCGCAGATGGTAAAGGCCTTGCGCTCGTCGGTGCGGTTCTGGCGCATGCGGCGGATGTCCATGCCGTCGGCCATGCGCTGCACCGGCTTGATCTCCCGGGCAAATCCGGTGTCCGGCAGGTCGTGGCAGCCCCGGACCACCTCGCCGCATTCCACGCCGCGGGCGGTCTCCACAATGACGAACTCCCCGGTCTGGATCTCCAGCACCCCGGGGTCAAAATAGTAGGAGCGGCCGCTCTCCTTGAATTTTACGGAAATGACTTTCATGGCAGATAAATTCCTTTTGGTTTTATGGGTCTTGGGCGGTGGCCGCGGCGGCCAGCAGGGTCAGGGTCAGGCGCAGGTTGGCGTTGCCGGCCATGGCCTTGGCGGCATCCCCGGCCGCCCGGGCCAGCCGTGCCGCCGCAGGGGCCGAAAGTCCGTCGAACCCCGGGCGGCGCAAAGCGGCGCTGGCCGCCGTGCGGGTCTGCACCAGCAGGCAGGCGGCGCCCTCCCTGTCTTTTTCATACTTGGCCAGCAGGGCCGCGGCCCGGTAGGTGTCCCGGACTTCGGCCTGACGGCACAGGTCCCGGGCGGCGGCCCGGGCGGCCTTCACGGCGGGATCGTTCATCACCGCCAGGGCCGAACCGATGTGCCCTTCATACAGAAAGGCCAGATCCGCAGCCTGCCGGTCGTCGATCTGGGGCAGCGCCGCCCGCAGGGCGGCGGCACATTCGGCTTCGGGCACCGGGGCCACCGTGTAGGCGGCGCACCGGCTGCGGATGGTGGGCAGCACAGCGGCGGCGCTGGAAGCCGTCAGCAGGAAGAGCACCCCTTCGGGGGGCTCCTCCATGATCTTCAGCATGGCGTTGGCCGAAGCCCCGTTCAGGTTCTGGGCCCCGTAGATGAAGAGCACCCGCCCCGCCGCGTCGGCGGACAGGGCGCTGTGCTGGATCTTTTCCCGGGCGTCCCGGATGCGCTCCACCTTGATCTGGCCGGAGGCGCCTTCCCCCCGGATGGTCAGACATTCACTGTCCTGCCCCCGCAGAACGGCCTCGGCGTGGGCGCCCCCCTGGGGATAGAGATAATCCGCCCCCAGGCAGCGCGCGGCAAAGCCCGCCCCGCAGCCCGGTTCCCCCACCAGCAGGATGCTGTGGGGCAGCCGGCCGGAGCGCAGCGCCGTGGTCAGGTCCTCTTTCAGGGCATGGTTGCCGGCCAGACGGCCCAGCATGCCAAGGGTGGTGCTCACAGTTTTTCGAAGCGCTCCACATTGGTCACAAAGATGGTGGCGCCGCCCACGGTGACCTCAATGGGCATGGCGCTCTCCATGCCCAGGCCGATGGAAGCCGCACCGGGCACGATCTCGGTGCGCTGCTTGCAGCACTTGGAGATGCAGGCGATGCAGTCGTCCACCCGCTCGTCCTCGGTACCGATGAGCAGGGTCATGTTGCCCGCCATCAGGAACCCGCCGGTGGTGGCCAGACGGGTGACGTAGAACTTGTTGCGCACCAGTTCGGAGCAGACAGCCTTGGAGTCTTCCTTGTTGACAATGGCAGTGATGAGTTTCATATGTGATTCCTCCTTATAATAAGAGTGGATAACAACAGGGTGCGGGGCAGCGCTGAGGTTATTTCCAGCGGTTCTCCCAATCCTTGCGGCGCTTGTAGCCCGCGATGGTGTCATGGCACCAGTCCCACAGCTCCCGGCCGAAGAAGAGCAGGAAACCTGCCAGCCCGAACAGCAGGGTGATGCGGGAAGAGAAGCTCCCGGTCAGGAACTGCCAGGCCCACAGGGCCGCGGCGGCCCAGCCCAGCCATTTCACCTTCACCGGAATGATGAAGAAGAGCAGCACCTGCTGGTTGGGCCACATCCAGGCATAGGCAAAAAACAGGCTGAGGAACAGCCCCGCAGAACTGCCGAAGCCGGTGATCAGGCAGCTGAGGATGGCCCCCAGCATGCCCGCCAGCCAGTAGACGGTGAACCGGAAATCTCCCCAGGCCCGGGTGAGGGAGTTGCCCACCCACCAGTAAAAGTACAGTTCCACCAGCAGCCAGAAGGGAGACCGGTACAGGCTGGGCATGAACACAAAACTGACCAGCCGCCAGATCTGCCCGTGGAACAGCCCCGCCCGGGTGAGCATGAGAGCTTCGATGAAATTCAGATTGATGAACATGATGATGACCCAGGCGATGATCTGGCCCACCAGCACAATATTCAAAAGATTGGGGATACCGAACTTGCCGTAACGGCGCTCAAGCCTGTCCAGCCAATTCATGGAAACCTCCTTGTGGAAAACCGGGATTTTCCGCCGCTGGGCGGCGGGCGGTTTATTATGCTATTGTACCATTTCCCGGGGGCAAGTTCAACATTTGTTTGTCGAATCTATCACAGGCCCTCCCGGGGGCACACAATCAAAAGTTGTAGTTTGTGGAAAACAAAGTAGTTTTCCACACTTTCCACAGGGTTTTCAACATTTTCAACGTGAAAAACCGTTATACGGGGTGGTAATCAACCGGCTGTATTCATCATTTCGTAATATTCGCCCCCAAAAGCCCGGAGTTTTCAACATTTTGCCCGGAGTTTTCAACTTTTGGCGGAAAACACGGTGTAAAGGCTGTGCAAAACTCGGGAAAACTGTGGAAAACCTTCCGGGGGCGGTTTCCGCCCGGTTTTCCCTGTCGGTTATTCTTGACTAACGGCCCGGGAACATGGTATGGTATTCGCTGCATAAGGGAGTAGCTGGCGCGGAAATTCCGCGTGATAGGGCCAACATACTGGGGCAACCCTGGCTTTAGATGAAACAGCGAGACTTATCTTTTGCCTTGCACGGCAGGGCGGGATAGGTCTCGTTTTTTTTATCCCGCCCGCCCATCACAAAACGGGAGAGTGGTTGTTCAATGTCACTGGCAGACCTTTTCATCATCGCCGTGGGCCTTTCCATGGACGCTTTCGCGGTGTCCATCTGCAAGGGGCTTTCGGTGCGCAGGATGCAGCCCCGCCACGCGCTGATCTGCGGCGTGTGGTTCGGCGCCTTCCAGGCGCTGATGCCCCTGCTGGGCTACTGGCTGGGTTCCGGTTTTGCGGGGCTCATCGGCAGCTTCGGCCACTGGGTGGCCTTTGTGCTCCTGGCACTCATCGGCGCCAACATGGTGCGGGAGAGCTTCGGCGGCGAGGAGGAGGAAGTCACCCCCGACTTTTCCCCCAAGGCCATGCTGCCCCTGGCGGTGGCCACCTCCATCGACGCCTTCGCCGTGGGGGTCAGCTTTGCGGCCACCGGCACCGACATCGTGGCGGCGGTGAGCTTCATCGGCGTCATCACCTTCCTGCTGTCCGCAGCGGGGGTCAAGATCGGCAATCTCTTCGGCACCCGGTACAAGGCGGCGGCCGAGCGGGCCGGCGGCGTGGTGCTGATTCTGATGGGATTGAAAATTTTGCTGGAAGGTCTGGGCATCCTGACCCTGTAAGGCCTTCCATCGTCTGAGGGAGTAGTTCCGCGCCCTTTCGGGGCGTGCGGCGGCATCGTCACCCCGGCGCTTTGGCGCCCGGTGCCGCCTTTGCAGCAAAGAAACCGCAAAGAATGAGACTCATACGCCATCGGCTTTCCAAAAGTCCCTGGTGTATGGGTCTCGTTTTTATATATAATAGGTAGAGAGGGATGGCGGGGCCTTTTCCCCGCCCGAAAGCGAAAGGAGTTCACAGCGTGAAAAGTTACGAACTGTCTGCCGAAGAAGTTCTTCAGCAGGAAAACGCCTCCCCCGACGGTCTGAGCAGCCAGGAAGCCGCCCGCCGTCTGGAGGAGCACGGCCCCAACAAGCTCAAGGAAGCCCAGAAGGCCACCCTGCTGCAGCGCTTCATCGAGCAGCTGAAAGACCCCATGCTCATCATCCTGCTGTGCGCCGCCGCGGTGTCCGCCGTGACCAGCCTCATTGAGGGCGAAAGCATGGCCGAGGTCATCATCATCCTGGTGGTGGTGCTGCTCAACGCGGTGCTGGGCGTCTACCAGGAGAGCAAGGCCGAAGCCGCCATTGAAGCCCTGCAGACCATGACCGCCGCCACCAGCAAGGTGCTGCGGGACGGCAAGCACGTCAGCCTGCCCAGCGCCGAGCTGGTCCCCGGCGACATCGTGCTGCTGGAGGCGGGCGACAGCGTCCCCGCCGATGGCCGCATCCTGGAAAGCGCCAGCCTGAAGATCGAGGAAGCCGCCCTCACCGGTGAGAGCGTGCCGGTGAACAAGATCATCGAGAAGCTGCTGCCCGCCGAGGGCGGCAAGGACGTGCCCCTGGGCGACCGCAAGAACATGTGCTATATGGGTTCCACCGTGGTCTACGGCCGCGGCCGGATGGTGATCACCGACACCGGCATGGACACCGAGATGGGCAAGATCGCCGGGGCCCTGGCCGCCACCCAGGACGAGCAGACCCCCCTGCAGCGCAAGCTGGATGAGCTGGGCCGTACCCTGTCCAAGCTGGTGCTGGGCATCTGCGTCTTCATCTTTGCCTTCAACCTGATCACCCACGGCGAGTTCAGCCTGGATGCCATCCTGTCCACCTTCATGGTGGCTGTCTCCCTGGCCGTGGCCGCCATCCCCGAAGGTCTGGCCACCGTGGTCACGGTGGTGCTGTCCATCGGCGTGACCAACATGAGCAAGCGCAATGCGGTCATCCGCCGCCTCACCGCCGTGGAGACCCTGGGCTGCGCCCAGGTCATCTGCTCGGACAAGACCGGCACCCTGACCCAGAACAAGATGACCGTGGTGGAACATGTGGGCGACGAGCCCCTGCTGGCCACCGCCATGGCTCTGTGCTCCGACGCCGAGTACGCCCCCGAGGGCGCCATCGGCGAGCCCACCGAGGCAGCCCTGGTGAACTACGCCGCCTCCCTGGATATGAAAAAGACCGACCTGGAAGCCAAGCAGCCCCGTGTGGACGAGGCGCCTTTTGATTCCGGCCGCAAGATGATGAGCACCCTGCATGCTTCCGGCGATGCCTTCATCCAGTATACCAAGGGCGCCCCGGACGTGGTCCTCAAGCGCTGCACCCGCTACTGGGACGGCCAGAAGGCCGTGCCCATGACGGTGGAAAAGCGGGCGGAGTTCCTGCAGGCCAACAAGGACATGGCGGACAAGGCCCTGCGCGTGCTGGCCGCCGCCATGCGTCCCTGGCCCCAGAACCCCCACAACAATGAGCCCGACTTCCTGGAGCAGGATCTGTGCTTCATCGGTCTGACCGGCATGATCGACCCGGTGCGTCCGGAGGTCAAGGCCGCCATCGTGGAATGCCGGGAGGCCGGCATCCGCCCGGTGATGATCACCGGCGACCACAAGGACACCGCCGTGGCCATCGCCAAGGAGCTGGGCATCATCGACAGCGCCGACCAGGCCATCACCGGCTCCGAGCTGGATGACTTCACCGACGAGCAGCTGGCCGAGGCCATCACCCGCTACGGCGTCTACGCCCGGGTGCAGCCGGAGCACAAGGTGCGACATCGGCGTGGGCATGGGCATCACCGGCACCGACGTGACCAAGAACGTGGCCGACATGGTGCTGGCCGACGACAACTTTGCCACCATCGTCAACGCGGTGAGCGAAGGCCGCCGCATCTACGACAACATCCGCAAGGCCATCCAGTTCCTGCTGGCCTCCAACATGAGCGAGGTGCTGGGCGTCTTTACCGCCACCCTGCTGGGCTTCACCCTGCTGAACCCGGTGCACCTGCTCTTCATCAACCTGATCACCGACTGCTTCCCGGCCCTGGCCCTGGGCGTGGAAAAGGGCGAAAGCGACATCATGCACCGCCCGCCCCGCAAGTCCACCGACGGCATCTTTGCCGGTGGCCTGGGCTTTGACGTGGTGTACCAGGGCGTGCTGATCACCGTCATCACCCTGGCGTCCTATATCATCGGCCACTGCATGGAAGTGGGCTATTTCGAGATGCCCAAGGGCATCTCCCCCGACGGCATGACCATGGCCTTCCTGACCATGAGCATGTGCGAGATCTTCCACAGCTTCAACATGCGCAGCCAGCGGGGCAGCATCTTCACCCTGCACAGCCACAACAAGGTGCTGTGGGGCGCCATGCTGGGCAGCCTGGTGCTGACCACCGTGGTGCTGGAAGTGCCCTTCATTGCCAACGCCTTCGGCTTCACCCCCGTGGACCTGCCCGAGTACCTGATCGCTCTGGCCCTGTCCGTGATCGTTATTCCCATTGTGGAAGTGGTCAAGCTGGTGCAGCGGTCGGCTGCCAAACACAAGGCGGCGTAAGGCTGCTTTGAGGCTGAACAGGCCCGCGTAAAATCCAACACCGCCCCTGCCGGGAGAGTTTTTTCCGGCGGGGGCGGTGTTTTTTGGCAAGTGGGAGCTTGCCGGAGAGTTGTTGCTTTTTGGCAAGCGGGAGCTTGCGGGGGAGCTGTCGCTTTTTGCCGCCAAAAAGCGACGGAAAAACCGCCACCGTTTCGAGGCGGTGGACGCCGACCAGGGCTGCGGCCC
>PPYE01170999.1_pt1 | contig 15551 bp, 11 predicted proteins | sample 1559881 | NCBI WGS metagenome assembly PPYE01 (sample SAMN08240022, study PRJNA423297) | Human gut metagenome, whole genome shotgun sequencing project. | reverse complement strand
AATACGGACTATGTGACCACGATGATCGAGAGCAGCGCAACGGTGGTCAGCGGCAACTCAGGCGGCGCGCTGGTGAACAGCCGCGGCGAGCTGGTCGGCATTACGGTCAGCAGCCAGACAAGCGGTTCGCCCTCGTTCTCCGTGCCGATTTCGGTGCTGGACAGCATGGACAGCACGGCAGCAGTCTCCCCGGCGGAGTACACAAGCACCCACCAGCCGGATGCATCCCGGTGCTATAACAATCTGTACCCGGTGCCGGATTTCGGTGAGGTGACCGGCGTCCCGCTGCTTGCATCCGAAAAGGACCGCGGTACAACCTGCTTTTACTACCGCATGTCCGATCTGACCGACAGCGACAGTCAGCTGCTGGAATACTACGCGGCCCTGAACGAGAACACGTTCTATCAGTTCTCAAACGGCACGTTTACCTCCTCGGCGGGGTATCTGCTCTCTGTCCAGCTTTATGAAACAACCTATGAGGGGAACCATGTGCTCGGCGTATTTGTATCCGGCATGCAGACCCAATCCATCGGCGGCCTTCCAAGGGCCGCCGTTTTTTTGCCCGTTTGAGCGGTGCGCTTGCAGGCGTTTGTGCATAAAATCCGGTGGGGTGCATATTATCCGGCATGCATCGTTCCATTTCACAAAAAGTGAAGGTTTGCGGAGGAAAATGCGGATAATTAAAATTTTTGTAAGCATAAAATCAATATACGGAGAAATAAACAAAACTTAACTGGCTGTTTTCTCCGCCTTTCACATAAAATTCCGTCAAAATGCACAAGATAGGCTTGGCAAATCGGTGAAATACCACAATAGAACCCTGTGCGCCATACATGGTATAATAACCTTGCGTGGTTGAAGTGCGTTATAAGAGTGAGCACCAAACGAAATGGAGGAAATGATTCCAATGAAGAAGTACGTTTACATGTTCCCGGAAGGCAACGGCTCCATGCGTGAGCTGCTCGGCGGCAAGGGCGCCAATCTGGCCGAAATGACCGGACTCGGCATGCCGGTGCCGCAGGGCTTTACCATCACCACGGAGGCCTGCACCCGGTATTATGAGGACGGCAAGACGATCTACCCGGATATCCAGGAGCAGATCCTTGAGTACCTCGATAAGCTGGAAAAGGTAACCGGCAAAACGCTGGGTGACCCGGAGAACCCGCTGCTGGTATCCGTCCGTTCGGGCGCGCGTGCGTCCATGCCCGGTATGATGGACACCATCCTGAACCTCGGCATGAACGACGAGATCTGCGAGGCGGTTGCCAAGCTGACGAACAACCCGCGCTTTGCGCGCGACTCCTACCGCCGCTTTATCCAGATGTTCTCGGACGTTGTTATGGAGCTGCCCAAGTCCACCTTCGAGACCTTTATCGACCAGGTCAAGGACAAGAAGGGCGTCAAAATGGACAACGAGCTGGATGCGGACGATATGGCTGAGCTGATCGTCCTGTTCAAGGACCACTATAAGAAGTCCCTCGGCGAGGACTTCCCGCAGGATCCCAAGAAGCAGCTGATGGAAGCTGTCCGCGCGGTATTCCGCTCCTGGGACAACCCGCGTGCCAATACCTACCGCCGCATGAACGATATCCCGCACTCCTGGGGTACTGCGGTCAACGTTCAGTCCATGGTATTCGGCAACATGGGCGATACCTCCGGCACGGGCGTTGCGTTCACCCGCAACCCGGCGACCGGCGAAAAGAAGCTGTACGGCGAGTTCCTGATGAATGCACAGGGCGAGGACGTCGTAGCCGGCATCCGCACCCCGCAGCCGATCTCTGCGCTGGCGGAGACCATGCCCGAAGTTTACCAGCAGTTTGTTGATATTTCCTCCCGCCTGGAGCAGCACTACGGCGATATGCAGGATATGGAGTTCACCATTGAAAACGGCAAGCTCTATATGCTCCAGACCCGTAACGGCAAGCGCACCGCGCAGGCCGCGCTCAAGGTCGCGGTCGACCTCGTGGACGAGGGCGTCTGCACCAAGGAGCAGGCGATCATGAAGGTCGAGCCCAAGCAGCTCGACGCGCTGCTGCACCCGACGTTTGTCCCGGCGGCCCTCAAGGCGGCCACCCCGATCACCACCGGCCTGCCGGCATCCCCCGGCGCTGCCTGCGGCGCGGTTTACTTCACTGCTGAAGAGGCTGCTGCTGCGCACAAGACCGGCCTCAAGGTTGTCCTTGTCCGTCAGGAGACCTCCCCGGAGGACATCGACGGCATGGCGGTTTCCGAAGGCATCATGACCGCCCGCGGCGGCATGACCTCGCACGCAGCAGTTGTTGCGCGCGGCATGGGCACCTGCTGTGTTGCAGGCGTCAACGGTATCAAGGTTTCGGAAGAGGATAAGACCCTGACCTTTGCCGACGGCACGGTTGTACACGAAGGCGAGTTCATCTCGCTCGACGGCTCGACCGGCAACGTATACCTCGGCCAGATTGCGACCCAGGATGCGGAGCTGACCGGCGATTTCGGCCGCTTCATGGGCTGGGCGGATGAGATCCGTACCCTGCATGTCCGCACCAACGGCGACACCCCGCGCGATGCGACCCAGGCGCGCAAGTTCGGCGCGGAAGGCATCGGCCTGTGCCGTACCGAGCATATGTTCTTCGATCCCGAGCGCATCAAGGCGGTGCGTGAGATGATCGTATCCGACACGGTTGAGCAGCGCAAGGCGGCGCTCGCCAAGATCCTGCCGATGCAGCGCGGCGACTTTGAAGCCATCTACCGCGCGATGGGCGGCCTGCCGGTAACCATCCGCCTGCTCGATCCCCCGCTGCACGAGTTCCTGCCGACCGAAGATGCGGACATCAAGGAGCTGGCGGACGAGATGGGTATTTCGTTCGACAAGCTCAAGAGCAAGGTTGCCGACCTGCACGAGTTCAACCCGATGCTGGGCACCCGCGGCTGCCGTCTGGACGTGCTGTATCCGGAGATTGCCGAGATGCAGACCGAAGCGATCATCTCCGCTGCGATCAACGTTTGGAAGGAAGACGGCCTGAAGATTACCCCGGAAATCATGGTCCCGCTGGTAAGCGAGATCAACGAGCTGCGTTTCGTCAAGAAGGTCATCAAGGCCAAGGCGGACGAGCTGATCGAGGCTTCCGGCCTGAAGATGAAGTATATGATCGGCACCATGATCGAGACCCCGCGTGCGGCTGTTACGGCGAACGAGATCGCCGAAGAGGCCGAGTTCTTCTCCTTCGGTACCAACGACCTGACCCAGATGACCTACGGCTTCTCGCGTGACGACGTGGGCCGTATCCTCGAGACTTACTTTGACAAGAAGATCCTCGAGTCCGACCCGTTTGCCCGTCTCGACCAGGCAGGCGTCGGCAAGCTGATCCGCTTTGCAGTAGCGGAAGGCCGCCGCACCCGTCCGGACATCAAGCTGGGCATCTGCGGCGAGCACGGCGGCGACCTGTCCTCCGTTGAGTTCTGCCACAATGTCGGCCTGAACTACGTTTCCTGCTCGCCCTTCCGCGTGCCGATTGCCCGTCTTGCAGCGGCGCAGGCGCGTGTCAAGGAGCTCGGCAAGGCGTAAAGCTCTGTTAGAAGCTGTAAACGGTATAAACAGCAAAATCCCCTGCACCATCGGTGCAGGGGATTATTTTATTGCAAATCAGCCAAGATGCAGGCTGTCCACCCACTTTGCCAGCTGGGCTGCGGACGGGCGGCCGTTCAGAAGCTTGCAGGGGCGCCAATCGACCGAATCAGGGCAGAGCGCATGCAGGATGTTGTCGGTCTTGCCGGCGCCGCTGCCGCCCGAGGTACAGAACGGCACGATCGTCTTGCCGGAAAAGTCATAGCTTTCCAGAAAGGTGTTGATAATTGTCGGCGCGACGTACCACCAGATCGGGAACCCGACAAATACGGTGTCGTAATCCGCCATGTTCTCCATTTTCCCTGCGATTGCCGGACGGGAATCCGGGTCTTTCATCTCCAGCGTGCTGCGGCTGGATTTGTCCATCCAGTTCAGGTCGGCGCTGGTATAGGGCTGCGCCGGGGTGATTTCGTACAGGTCGGCGCCGATGGCATCCGCTAACGTCTGTGCTACGGATTTGGTTACACCGCTGCACGAAAAATAAGCCACTAACTTTTTGCTGCTCATAGGTAAGACTCCTCCTTGCCATTGTATCCCTGCGCGGTGCGCAGGGGGGATCGTTCTATTGTTACTGTATCACTTGGAGCGCACTCCAAGTCAATACATTTTAACAGATAATTTGCGGGGATTGGAAATATAGATATCCTGAGGAGGGGCGAACAATGAAAAAGCAGCCGAAGGAGGATCTGAATTATCGAATCGATGCGAAATGACGTAAAATAAAATGCGATATTTTCGAAACGAAATCCTTTCGTTAAGCTGGAAATGCAGTAAACTGCTGTGAATCGCGTAAGGGGAAATCGTTGAGGTAAGGGGCGGAAATCGGGGCGGTAAAATGCGCGGTTTGCACCTGTAATTTTATAGAGCTTGCGGGGTCTCCGGTCACTCGCCGGGGACGGTTTTTTATTGCTTCAGTGCTTCATCTACTGCATCTCAATTTATCCGGTCAATGAGTGGTTGAATGCGTGAATAGTCATTCCCATATGAACATTCGCCGTTGGGCATGATTATGCCGCTTGCGGAGGCGGCTGGAAGATGTAAAGTTCCAGATTTCCGAATCCACTTACGACGAATATCACCGCCAAATTCACAATCGGATTTGCCCTTGGTTTGAAAGCAAAAAAATTCGCCTGTGTGATCTGAAAGCATATCACATAGACGAGTTTTACTGGATGAAAATGCAGAAAGGTAAAGTAAATGCCAAAACAGTCCATCGTTATCATGCCAATATCCGAAAAGCATTGCAGCGTGCAGTTAAGCCGGATATTATACCTACGAACCCAGCGGATAAAGTTGACCTACTTAAAGTCAAAAAATTTCGCGGCAGTTACTATACCCCAGAGGAATTGCAGCGGCTGTTCGCCTGCACAAAAGGGACAAGGTTCGAAACCGTCGTGCTGCTGGCTGGTTATTTAGGCGCTCGAGAGGGCGAAGCGTGCGGCCTGCAATGGAAAGACGTTAATTTTGAGAAAAACATCATTTGCATTCGTGGGTCGCTTAAGATGCACGACAAGTACAAGGATTTGTATTATGGTGAAACCAAAACGGAATCCAGTTATCGAACTCTCCCGATTCCACAAAATCTTGCGCTTTACTTGCGTCATCTCAAGAAGAAACAGCTTGAACAGCGGATGCTGGGCGGGGCGAGTTATAACAGGGAGTGGGATGGTTTTGTGTGCGTAGATGCGATGGGAAATATCACGAATCCAAAATATATTTCCAGATATTTTTCTGATCTTTTACGGAAAAATGGGCTTCGCAGAATCCGTTTTCACGACCTCAGACATTTTTGTGCAACTTTACTGCTGGAAAATGGAGCAACTTTGAAGCAGGTGCAGGAGTGGCTGGGGCATCACAGTTATGTGGTCACAGCGGACACATATGGTCATGTTTTGGCAGAATCCAAGCGCGAAATGGCAGATACGATGTCAAAACTTTTGGGGCAGGGACATGCTGTTTGACCGCTTTGAAAATGGGTTCAAAAAACGATTTGACAGACATTTGGCAGACATGAAAAATCTGGAAATTCCAAAGGCTGCAAAAAGTTATGAAAAAAGCAGCTTTTCATACGAAAAGCTGCTTTTGTTGGCAGCCGAAGAAGGATTCGAACCCTCACAAACAGAGTCAGAGTTGCCATAATATGTAAATTATGGTGTGTTTCCGTGTGTTTTCTGATGATGCTGATTCCATTTGAAAAAGAACGAAAATTTAGCAGAAGAATTGTTCTTTGCAAATTAAGTTGCGAAAAAGTTCTGAAATCTGCCTTGTGAAAAAGCAGGGCGCGGAGATCGTTTCAGAGGGCGTTTTTCTGAAATGATGGAAGTTTGACAGACATTTTGACAGACATATTTTTCGGCTACCTATCAACTTGTCTCATTACGATTTAGAAGCTCTTTTTAGCAAATGATCTTTATTTGTAACACTGATTCTTGCCGTATTGAAAATTTACAAACAGGGATTGTCACACAAGTTTGAAGCTTTACCCTTTTATCTGGCTTGTGCAATAATACAGCCAGTAAAAATGCAAATGCGGCGTTGCAAAGGGGTAGAAATGTGTTTTGGAGAAAAGACGTTTTTGAAAATGCATCCGCTTGAAATACCATATATGAAACGCTGTTTTTTATGGAGTCAAAAGAATCAGTGTCTGGAACAGACAATCGGATATAGCCTATGGTGTTTCTGGTTGGTTCGTTCAAGCGGTTCATATTATGGATTTTTTGCTTTTTTGTGCCATAATCGTCCCTCCGAAGTGAAAAGAGCTGTGGCGTAAACCATAGCCCTTGAGGGGTTATAACAGGTTGTGTTTTCTGCTTCCATGGTGATGGGCCTCTTTTGCTTACACGAGTTTAGTCACACTTACGCCAATTATGAAAAGCGCACGATAGGGAAAGAAACTCCAAAATCTGAAAAGGATGCTGAGGTTTCTTCTGTCTCATGTATGCCTCTGCTCTGCCGTCACAAGAGAAAGAAACAGGGGTTCTGCGATTTATAGTAGGTGAATAGCTGGATAACAATTACTTAAAAAACAATTGAAATATTTTTCCAAGTATGGTATACTAATACTGCATTTTATGTTGGATAAGCTCCGGGACGATGGGAATTACTTGAGCTTGTCAGCATGAGATGGACATGTTCCCGTAAAGAACCAACTAAGTGTTTATGTATGGGACTCGTTGGAGATGTGGTAGGTGTGTGTGTTAAGACAAATATTCAAAAGCAATTCAGGGAATACATAAAGGGGTTTACCACGCAACCGGTGGAGTTGTTGCTTTGGGATACGGATGATTTATTTGTCTGCACTGCCGGGAAACAGCCAGAGGTAAATTGGGACCACTCGTTCTGGGAACGTTTTCCCAATGCCCTCTGGTCCATGCGAATTATCATAGAAAGCTTTCTAGATGCATATCCTAATCTTAGTTCCCGCGGAGATTTCCAGATTGCAGAAATGGATCAGGCACAAACATGGTTGCGCAAGCGGTTAAATACTTTTATGCCTGGGGTGCAGATTGACTTGATTATTGCTCTCAGTGCAGAACGCTATGAATCTGAGGCGACTACAGCTTTGAACTTACTCCTGTTGCCTTTGGGTATTCCGCTGGATTGGAATGAGTTGAAGAAAAACATAGTGTTCTTCCAAAAGGATCAGCGGTTGGAATTAGCCATTGAAAACACCCATGCATTGCGTAAACAGCTAAATATGGCGAAGGGTGGTTGTTTGGTTGTGGGCTGTGATGACTCTGGCCCAATTCAATCGCTAGGCGTGGGGAATGAAGAACTTCTGGAGCGATATCCCTATCTATCTTTTCAGGAGCACATGATCTGGTCGTATCATGTTCCGCCAATTGCAGCTGATACCAAAAGAATTGCGGAAGACGGTTGCCGTTTACGTTACTGCAGAGGCAGGTTGATGTTGCCTCTATTGGATATGTCTCTGGCTGAACAAGCGTGCATAGATAAGGCGACTGGGGGAAAATGCAACAAGAATGTGATAAGTAGTGTCTTGGAACTGGCAAAACACCAAAAAAAAGGAACCGTTATCGTTCTGACTGACGAGGAGTTCGCACAAGAGGAAGCAGATCGATTATGTAAAAATCACCATCAGGGCATTATGCTAGAGGGAACAGTCTCTATCCCAAAAGGAAAGCCATTTTCAACTATTCAGCATTTGACTGCTATTGATGGAGCCCTTTTAGTAGATTTTAATGGTCGATGCTACGCTTGCGGGATGATTTTAGACGGCAAAGCTGAGGGGAAAGGAGATATGGCCCGAGGTGCCCGGTATAATTCAGCCTTGAACTACACCAGATCTCACAGTGATAGTTTCCCGGAGCATCCGATGGTGGTTATTGTAGCATCGGAGGATGGTATGCTGAATATTCTGGCCAATAGCACCAAGCCCGCTTTAAAGCCATAGACACCAATTTTTTTTAGAACCATAATATGGTTATTGACAAATTAAACTCTGCTGTGTTATTCTAATGATATTATAGTTTGGATGTGATGAAATTGTTTAATGTTCCCTTTTGCGCTGGTATAGGTCAAGAAAATGAGCGTTTGAATATGGAAAAGATTGACCGCCTAAAGCAAGAAGCAGAGATCGACCGCTCCGAAACCTGTTTCGCGGGAAAGGGGCGTATCGGTTCCAAGCACCTGACCCCCACTCCGGAGTATTCCGAACGGTTACGCAGGCGGGACTATTTATAATCTTTTAGAAACTTTGCCAGCGTATATTAAAACGGTGGCTTTTGGGGGGTGAGTATGCCCGATTTATGGAACTCAATACCATGTAAGAGCCATTAACTCCATGTATCCGTAACGGCGGTTGCACAGAGTTGATGGCTGCTTTTTTGTTTTGTTAGGAGTTGATAGCAGTGGGAAATAACGCAAAAGAAGCGGATGTGCGTGTTATTACACTCAAGCGGTGGAACCTACCGCAGAGTAAATCATTGCATCAGATATGGCAGGAAAAGGGTGAGACTGCGCCTTACGGCGACTATGTAGCTTTTCAGAACTATCATTTTGTAGACGTAACACCAGTGGAGATCCTGTCGGGGAAAGGGATATTGCCGCCGGCCTACAAGGTGATCAATCAAGCTCGTCAGAAAAACGAGGGTGATAAAAACAAAGATATCTACATTCAACAGAGTATGGTGGTATATGGAGAGGCGAATGGGTTCTGGGCTGACAAGCCGGAAGTGCTTTATATCACTATGATTCAGCTCGTCAATACGCTGACGTTAAATATGAGTGAGTTGAAGGAAGATATTAGAGCACATTTTCAGAACCGAGGCGTCTCGGAAGACCAATGGACGTTGTATTATTCATTGGACTTCTGTGACTTAATACTATTTATTAAAGATTTGTCTCTGTCAGTTACTCAGGATATCTTATGGGAGCTATCGCCAGTGCGTAATGGCGCGCTGAAGCAAATTAGGGACACCATTACAATCTATGGACTGGACTTTAACAAATTGATGGAGAGTTTCGACTGTTATGCCGGACAAAGAACGTTAAGATGGTCCCATGTAGAAGAAGAGATGGCTCTATCGGTGTCGCTAGGGGTGCGGACGCTGGATGCTTGTGAAGAGCTTATGCAGAAGGTGAATCAGTTGCCAAATGTGCAGCATACCTGCTCTCGAATTCTGGGGCGGTATGACATTCATATAATGCTGGATAATGTAAGCTTTTCTCAGATGTTGCAGGTACTCTGGTGGATCGACTGCGCTTGCGAAGCAGAGAATGACGATGTCTTCCGCTGTTATGAGGTAGTGCCTCTGGTCCCTTGGAAGGACTTTGATCGCGGTCAGCCCGATATGATGGATCATAGTCTCTATAAGGCAGCTGTTCTGGCTTTGGATCAGTTATTCAATACCTATGTTGAGGTGCTCAAACAGGCAGGTGAACCCGTACGGGGCTATGCTGCTGAAATTCGCCGTGCGCTGATTTCTTTACTATACAATGGTTTTTCAGAGGAATTCGTGCTGAGCGTATTTCACTCATTTGCCGAATATCTGCGCTTGGTAGCGGAAATGATGCATGGAGAAAAATCTGAGCAAAACATAGAAAGCTCTGGGAAGAAGAGGGAGATGTTATACACTTTTCAAAAAAACTACTTACAGGCTGTGAATATGCTGGCCCATTCCACCATGCACAGTGAGCGTCAGTTTATTCAGGCACCAGCATTTAACGTCACTATTTTTGACGTACCTCCCAAGCTACTGGCTTTTTATGCGGGAGTGGCATACAAGGTGACGGAATTGCTTAATGATGAGATACAGGATGAAGAAAAGAGAACATACTCCTTTTTGTTTTCTCCTGACTTCCGATCAGATATTTACGTTCAACCGATATCAGAGGAGGGATACGGCAGTAAGCTACTGATTATCTATATTAATGAGCAAATGTTCTATAATCCTCCCGTGGTGATTCAGACGATGTGCCATGAGATTGCTCATCATGTAGGGAATAAGGCTCGCCATCGAAAGGAACGGGCGAAATTCATGCTGGAATGCATCTGCGGGTATCTGATTTATGCGCTTCTCCCCATTAATGAGCAGGAGTTGGTGAGACCTATGGCCGAGGCATTCCAAGAAGAGGTGATGAAGGATTATGAACGGTGGTTCGATCTGGGTGGAGAGAAAGGGAGAGAATACTTTTTAACCAGTGTTGCATCATATTTAAAAACCCAAGACTATCTGTATCAATTGATCGAAAATGCGGCTTTTCAGAACAGGTTGTGGCAAGTCTGGGGAAAGGTTCTAAGCGAGCACGATGTTTCAGGATTGGTGAAGAAGTTGGATAAGACCATGTGCTCTGGCTATCTCCAGCGGATGTATGCGGAGAAAGAGACCAAGGAGGCGGCGGTGAGACAGCTGGCGGGTGAATTGTCTAGTCTTCTATGGACTGAAATGCGTAAGTGGATTAGTATTCAGCCGACGGTAGCTAAAGCCGACGCAGAGACAGGTCAGATGCCGCATCAAAAATATTACCATTTCTGCCAGTGCATTTTGCAGACGTTCAGCGAGGCCTATGCTGACTTGCGAATGTTGGACGTACTGCAGATTGATCGATGGGAAGACTACATTAAGCTGCTGGAGACCAACCTAAAGTTGGTAGGCTCACGTAAAGATGATTGGGATATCCAAGTGTACTTGCGAGGCGATGCTGTTTTGGCTTATTTAAAGGACGATAAGGATAGCATATGTCGGTGGTCGGAATACTTAGACGATTGCAACGATACTGATCGGCTCATCTATTTGTTTAGTCTGAATCGATTGAAAGAATATTTAGATCTGTGTGGAAAGTCGGACTACGCACCCAACAAAGAGAAAATTAGTCCCTGCGGCCTCTGCCATCTGCTGGAACGGACTTGTTCCCATGATCCAATGGCGGTGTTCTCTACTATCCGAGGCACCATCTTGGATTACCGAAAGGATCTTACTGACTATTGTGGCAGAATTACAGGTCCTGTTGCAACAGACTCAAAAAAACAGGATGATAGGAATCAGAACGTTGCCATGTCAGACCAATAATTTATTACTCTTTCTGAGTATGATTTGAAGGAACCGATAAAGCAATACAAATGATGCCTGATAACATTTTTGAAAAGTCAAATTAAGCTGTAAAGCCGCTCTTTGTTTTCAAAGAGCGGCTTTTTGTATTATCAGAAAAAGGAGAAGCGCATGAGCAATCGAAAAGCCTACCCAACCGCCCTGCTTGGGCGGTTATTTTTATGCCCAGAGATCGTTATGCACCATGCCCGGCCGCCGCCGGTATCTGTGCAGATTATCAATCCACTAACCACCAAAGGAGGAATAGCTTATGTACTATCACACCTGCCCGTATTGCGGGGCAAACTTAGACCCAGACGAGCGCTGTGACTGCCTATCCCGCATCCGTGGGAAATCACCCAAGTGGAACAGCATGGACGGCGTGCGGGTGCGCAGTCACAAGAGATCCGGCCGTGCCCGCACTTAAACTCGGCAGCCTGTTCGATGGTATCGGCGTGTTCCCACTTGCAGCATCCCGCTGCGGCATTGTCCCCGTGTGGGCCAGCGAGATCGCCAGGGCGCCGGTATCCATCACCAAGCGGCATTTCCCTGAAATGCTGCATCTGGGCGATATTACGCAGATAGACGGCGGCAAAATACCGCCCGTGGATGTGATCACGTTCGGCTCGCCGTGCCAAAACCTGTCGCAGATCGGAAACCGTACCGGTCTGGCAGGCAGTAAATCCGGCCTGTTCTATCAGGCCATGCGCATTATTGAGGAAATGAGGAATGCAACAGATAACCGGTATCCAGCTTTCGCTGTATGGGAGAACGTCATTTATGTGTTGAAGTGCATAAATGACGTTATGCATTAAAAAATGTTATGCAGAGTCAATAGCCAATCTTTCAGTGTATCTGGCAAAAAATATAAATAACAGACTGGTTATTCTGCGCATAACCCGTTACCATAGACATACCGGCAAGTACCGGAATAACAGTGATGGTGGCGATGGGAATGTCAGTAGATGCAGCGCAGATAACAGTCGACCAAATGCTGGATATCGCAGATAGAGAACTGCGAAGACTCAAACTCGCACAGGGGACAATTTACTGGCATTGCAGGGAACTACGAGATTTTGCTGACTACTGTGTTCAAAATGCGATACAGATTTACAGGCCGGATACGGGGATCACATACTTTTTTCAGCGTTATGGTATGGATATGACGGACCCCTCCATCAAGCTTAATGAAAAACAGCGAACGACCCGCAGGACAATTCGATTCCTGGATGACATTTACCAATTCGGCTGCGCCCGGCGAATCAGCCGCCACGATTACAGGGTGCCGGTCAGGTACGCCAGCATACTGGAGAATTATCTTGGTTACTGTGCCAAAAACAACGGGGCGGCTGGTACGATTGATGTCAAGCGTACAAAGCTGAAGCAATTTCTGTGTTATCTCGATGGGAGGCAGGTAGATTTGCCGGATATCACGGCTTCGGTCGTTTCGGATTATATGACCACATTGTATCGGTATAAAAGATCGACTATCCACATCATCAGCAGTGTTTTGCGAGACTTTTTCCGCTACCTTTATATGACCGGTGTTCTGAAAGACGATCTGTCCGGCGATGTGCCAAGACCAAAGATTTACGTAGAGGAGTCTTTCCCAGAGACATGGACACCGGAGGAGATCTGGCAGCTTCTGTCTGCGATCAACCGCAGAACCGCAGTTGGAAAACGCGATTATGCGATGATCCTTTTGGCAGCGGTATTAGGGATGCGGGCGGGAGATATATGCGCGCTGAAGTTCCGTGAAATCGACTGGCATAAGAAGGTGATTACCTACGCACAGCAAAAAAGCGGAAAAATCAACGCGTTGCCTCTGCTGTCTCCGATTGGAGATGCGATCATAGATTATCTGAAAAATGGCAGGCTGGATTCTGATTGCGACAATGTATTCATCCGTCACGTCCATCCGTATGGGCCGATTGCTTCCAGTTCCACACTATCCGAAAATATCAAACGGTATATGCGACAGGCCGGGATGACAATCCGAAAACGCAAGGTAGCACACTCCATGCGCCATACGGTGGCAAGCACGCTTCTCAAGGATGGTGTTCCCCTCATGACGATCAGTAATATTCTCGGCCACGATACACCTAAAACAACCATTGCCTATACCAAGGTGGATATTCCGGCGCTCCGCAGGTGCGCATTATCTTACGGGGAAAGGAGGATTTGTCGTGACGACGGAACAATTACTTGAGCAGTACATGGATGAGCGCCAAGCACTTGGCTTTGTTGGAAAAACTGACAGGGACTGCATCCGAAGATTTCTGCAGGACTACGAGAACCCGGAGGACGGCAATGTGGAGTTTACAAAGGAGTATGTTCTCGGACATATTGGCAACAGGCTGAACCAAAAGGCCAGCACCGTTCAAAGGGAAGCGAGTGCTATCAATGGTTTTCTTGACTTCGTGATTCGAAAAGGCTTTACGGCATACAAAGTTCCACGTCGCTCGCTGCCAAAGCAAATCCGCAATTTCAAGGCATATATCTTTTCAGATGATGAAATTGAGCGGATGCTTAACGCTGCTGACTACATCCCTCCAACAGAGCAAAACCCGCTCCGCCACCACCAGCTTCCGGTTATGTTTCGTATCCTGTTCAACTGTGGTCTGCGTTCCGCTGAGTTGCGAGAGCTGCGTGTTGGAGATGTGGATCTCGCAAAGAATACGCTTACGATCCGGGATACAAAATTTCATAAAAACCGAATTGTGCCATTCTCCGATTCTGTCGCCGATGCTCTGACGAAATATTTGGAGGTACTTTCTCCACGATCCGGGGAGATGTTGCTGTTTCCAAGTCCAGCGCGTCGGGGTAAATGTGGGGCTTATGGAGCCACATGGCTTCAAGTGCAATTCCAATACCTTCTCAGCCATGCAAATATTCCATATTTTGGAGCTGGGAGAGGCCCTCGCCCGCACGATACCCGCCATACCTTCGCTGTTCACTGCCTTAATAGCTGGGTGCGCTCCGGAGAAGATCTCACTGCTGCACTGCCGGTACTCTCCCGCTATCTGGGACATGCCGGCATTAGAGGGACGCAGAATTATTTGCAATTAACTGCCCAAATGTACCCAGACATTACCGCAAGGTTGGAAGAACAGTTTGGTGATCTGATTCCCGAAAGCGAGGTTTTGCATGAAGACGGTTGACTTCTCCGTTCTGCTGATCCGGTATCTAACGCACTATCTTCCGGTCCAGAGAAATTTGAGCAGCAATACGATCTGTTCCTACCGGGATACATTTAAGCTGCTTCTTACTTTCTGTCGGGATGTAAAAGGGTATAACATTGCCAAATTAAAACTGACGACATTGGGAAAGAGCTGCATGGAGGAATTTTTGCTTTGGCTGACTAACACCCGGGGGGCGTCGCCGTCTACCTATAACCAGCGACTTTGCGCAATCCATGCTTTCTTCGATTATGTGATGGCGGAGGAACCGGGGTACATGGAGCAATGCATCCAGATCCACAATATCCCCAGAAAAGTTGCTGCATCTCCCCCTGCTCAGTATCTTACTGCGGACAATCTGAAGCTCCTGCTCTCCATGCCTGACCGCTCTACGAAAAAAGGACGGCGAGATATGGTCATGCTCACGGTCCTATATGATACAGCGGCGCGTGTCAGCGAGTTGATTGATATCCGTATATGCGATGTGCGCCTTGATGTTCCCGCTGTGATAACACTCCACGGAAAAGGCAGGAAGATACGCTCCGTACCACTAATGAAGCAGACGGTTGATCTGCTGAAAGTATATTTCGAGGAGAACCGCATTGCTCCTGTCCGGCACTCTGACTTGCCCTTGTTCTGGAATACTCACAGAAAAAAACTGACGCGGTCAGGTGTTACCTATATCCTGCGGAAATACGTTGAGATGGCGCAGGGTGTTTCATCCGATATGCCGTTGAATGTTTCTCCGCACAAGCTCCGCCACACGAAGGCCATGCATCTTGTACAGGCCAACGTCAATCCTGTTTACATCAAGGATTTTCTCGGCCATGCGGATATTTCGACTACTGAAATCTATGCAAGGGCAGACAACGAAGCGAAACGGTCTGCGTTGGAAAAGGCTACTGAGCATCTAAGGCTGCCCCCGGTCACTAACTGGGAACAGGACAGCGAACTCATTGATTGGCTCTCATCCCTTGGATGATCCGCTTTCACCAAATTATTATGTGCAGAGGAACAGTGCTTAACGCTGCTGTTCCTCTGCTTTTTAGAGAGGGACCACGCATAATTGCTTTCTGCTCATAACGTCGCGGGAGCGTTTTCTTCAAATGACCGGCTGGATTTTGCAGCCGTGCTCCACGCATTCACAGGTATCGAGGTTTCAGTGCCTGATAGCGGATTGTGGGCGCACGCCGGAATGGTGCGAGGGGGACGGGCTGATAC
>PPYE01233519.1_pt1 | contig 15555 bp, 13 predicted proteins | sample 1559881 | NCBI WGS metagenome assembly PPYE01 (sample SAMN08240022, study PRJNA423297) | Human gut metagenome, whole genome shotgun sequencing project. | reverse complement strand
TTCTTATAGTATACTCATGTTTTCTTTAAAAATCAATATCTTATCCCCCGGTTTCACCTGTTCTTCTGTCAGCCCGTTGACTTCACAGATGCCGTCGACTGTCGTGCAGTATCTCTTCGCCAGTGTCCACAGTTCTTCTCCTTCTTTTACGATATAACCGACGATTCCCGGGCGGCGCTCCAGTTCCTCTGTCTGATATGGCTCCATGGTAATGTCGTCAATGACTTCCGTCTGTACCGGCTGTCTGATAAAGCTGCAAAATGCCAGAACTGCCTTGACCTCAATCTCCCCGCTTCCCGCCATTGAGATGGAAAGCTGCTCAATATTATTCGAAATATCGTACTGTGTCTTCTCATTCATTCCTTCTGCCTCCAGCAGATAGGAGAACGGCACCATTCCCTGCCATGTCGCAAACGGCACTTCATCATTTGCCTTCACATACAAGAACGATACATGAAGGATTCCCTGAATCTGAATCCCGTTTTCCGTCACTTCCGTGTGCTCCATCTGGATATTCCCGCTGCTGTGGCAGATTTGAAGAATCTCTTCCTTTAATTCCGGGAGGGCAAGTTGTTCTGTCAGTTTGCATTTCGAGTGATTCTGAAGCAGCAGTGTCTCATAGACCGCCTCCTTCTTTCCCAGATTACATTTTTCTCTCAGGGAATACGCATCCTCGAGAATCTCCAGTTCCTCTTCCTGATAGATGGTGATCTTCAGATCCAGTGTCGCCTCAATGCCGAGCACCCGCATTTCCCCGTCTTCATCCATGCGGATATCCACCAGTGTATCCTCCAGATTTGCACAGAGATGATGATACATCTGCGCCTCCGCACCGGAACATTCCACAGTCCCCTCGTATGGAACCGTCTGCTCGATCCAGTCTTCTTTCTGCTCCTCGGACAGATACAGACAGAATACAAGCAGCTCTCCTTTTACCACAAGCTGGTCGTCAATCAGCTTTGAATCCAGCTTCCGGTTTACGATATCCGTCCAGAGAATCGTCCCGATATTCTCCTTTGTCCCCGGCAGCGTAATCTCTTCCTTGATCCGGTAAGTATCCTTTTTCCCGGTATTCAGCTCCAGAATTTTCGCAGTCCGCTTCTTCTGGAAAATCCCATCTTCTTCCTCAATCCCTGTTGTAGTCTCCTCCTCCCTGAGCACTTCGCGGCAGATCTGAAGCTCTGCCATCGCCTTCAAATTCATTTTCCGGGAATGGATCAGTGTCGGCACAAACTCTACCCGGTAATCCCCCACACTGTATGTAACCTGTTCTCCTCCGTCTTCAATGTAGACCATCTCTTCAAACGGAATCCTTCCTTCCACCGCCGCCAGCTTTGGCTCCACCTCGTCAGTCACATACAGCACCTGAAAATATAACTTACCTGACACCCTCAGATAGTTTTCTATCCGCTCCATGCCTTCTGTCTTGATATGCCCCTCCCCCTGTACAATTCGGAGCACGTCATTTTTCGCATCGGGAACATTGTAATCATCGTCCACAAAAAACTGGTGGATCATCCGTTTTCCAATCTGACTGCAATGTACATTTTTCTTTCTTAATTCCATAAAATATCCTCCTACTCAAATACAATATTTTTATCAATCCATTCCATTTTCACGACAACATACGGATACGTCTGTTTCTCCGTGATCTTCTCTTCCTTGGACGGACCTAAGAGCTCCGTCTGTATATACACTGCGTTTTCCGTCTCGTACAACTCTTTCACTTCTATACTGTAACCGCTCGTCGGTCTTGTTCCATACCCTACTGCAATGTACAGTTCCCCTTGATCTGCATAAGAAAGTTTAAAACCTTCTTCCTTTTGCTCTGCGATCATTTCCTTTAATGCTTCCGGAATGTCCTGCTTCTCTGCCACCGTAAATTCTATGTCCCGGAGTTTCCCGGTCCGCTCTGTCTTCTCCACACAGCCGCCTGCCGTCAGCAGCAGGCAGACAACAAGGAGACGGATCATTTTCCTGCCAATCTGTTTTTTCATTGGAAACAATCACTTCCGCTCCTGCATGATTCTCTCTACATCTTATTATCTTTCTTGTCTTTTCATTCCCTCTCTAGTATAATATTTTCAATAAATCAAAATAATGAAGGAGACTTTAACTATGCTGCGTTTTACATTTCTAGTGATATTTTTAATATCCTTTTTGATTCTTTCGATCCCGGTACTGCTTGTGGAAGCTGTCATTGGGAAGTTCAACCGAAAGGCAAAAGATTACAGCAGTCTTCGCATCGTCCAGTGGGGATTCCGCTGTATTTTACGGATCACCGGAGTGCAGACAACCGTGATTGGCGAGGAACTGATACCGGATGAACCGGTCTTATTTGTCGGGAACCACAGAAGCTATTTTGACATTCTGCTCACTTACTCCCGCTGCAGGCGCCTGACCGGCTATGTCGCAAAAAAAGAGATGGAACGCTTCCCGCTTCTGAACAACTGGATGCGCAATCTCTACTGCCTGTTTCTTGACCGGGACAATTTAAAGGAAGGGCTCAAGACGATCCTGACCGGGATCGACTATGTCAAACAGGGGATTTCCATCTGCATTTTCCCGGAAGGAACAAGAAATACCGGCGAGGAACTGAGTATGCTCCCGTTTAAGGACGGCGCACTCAAGATTGCCGATAAGACCGGATGCGCGATCGTTCCGATCTCCATGAACAATACTGCCGAGATCTTCGAGAATCATCTGCCGAAGAAGGGTACGAAGGGATTTCCGAAGATCCGGAAGACTCATGTGATCATTGAATATGGCAAACCGATCTATCCTCACACACTTGAGCGGGAAGAACGCAAGCACCTCGGTGCCTACTGCCAGAATATCATTCAGGAAACTATCAATAAAAACGCTGCACTGCTTGAAAGCGTGCACGAAAGGGGATAAAAACCATGACAACACAAAATTTAACATTGTTGACCGACTTTTATGAACTGACGATGATGCAGGGATATTTTCACAGCAAGGAGGAAAATACTCCTGTGGTCTTTGACATCTTTTTTAGGAGCAATCCATCCGGGGGCGGATATTCCATTGCGGCGGGACTTGAGCAGGTAATTGAATACATCAAAAATCTGAATTTTTCCTACGAAGATGTCGATTATCTCCGCAGCCTGAATCTGTTTGACGAAACGTTTCTTCAATATTTAAGCGGTTTTCATTTCAGCGGAAGCATCTATGCGATCCCGGAGGGCACTGTGATCTTCCCAAGGGAACCACTCCTGAAGGTCATCGCTCCGGTGATGGAAGCACAGCTTGTGGAGACTGCACTGTTAAATATCATCAACCACCAGTCACTGATCGCCACAAAAGCATCCCGCGTCGTCTATGCCGCTGACGGAGACGGCGTCATGGAGTTTGGGCTTCGCCGGGCACAAGGACCGGATGCCGGACTCTACGGTGCCAGAGCCGCAATGATCGGCGGATGTATCGGTACTTCCAACGTCCTTGCCGGACGAATGTTCGATGTGCCGGTCAAGGGGACACATGCCCACAGCTGGATCATGAGTTTCCCGGACGAATATACCGCTTTTAAAACTTACGCCAAATTATACCCTTCCGCATGCTGTCTGCTCGTGGATACTTACGACACCTTAAAATCCGGTGTTCCGAATGCGATCCGCGTCTTCCGTGAAATGCGCGAAGAAGGAATCGAACTGAAAAATTATGGAATCCGCTTAGACAGCGGTGACCTTGCTTATTTATCAAAGAAAGCAAGAAAGATGTTAGATGCAGCCGGATTTTCTGATGCATTCATCTCCGCCTCCAATGACCTTGATGAATATCTGATCCTCGACTTGAAGAATCAGGGAGCCACGATTACCTCCTGGGGTGTCGGCACAAGCATGATCACTTCCAAAGACTGCCCGGCATTCGGTGGTGTCTACAAGCTCGCTGCGATCCAGAATGCTGATGGTGAATTTGTACCGAAGATCAAACTTTCAGAAAACACGGAGAAGATCACGAACCCGGGAAATAAGACTGTTTATCGGATCTATGACAAGGAAACCGGAAAGCTTCTTGCCGATCTGATCTGCTTTGTCGATGAAGTCTTTGATGAGAACGATGACCTTCTGTTATTCGACCCGGTAGAGACATGGAAGAAGACAAAACTAAAGGGCGGAACTTACACGATGCGCGAACTGTTAAAACCGGTATTCTTAAACGGGAACTGTGTCTACCAGTCACCGACCGTCATGGAAATCGCCGACTACTGCCGCAAAGAAAAAGAAACGCTCTGGGATGAAGTGACACGTCTGTTCAATCCGCATAAAGTATATATTGACCTCTCTAAAAAATTGTATAATGTCAAAAAAGAACTGCTGGATCAGATGAGCGTTCAAGAATAGGAGAAACTGATTATGGAACATATGTCATTACAGGAAATTACAACAGCCTGTGGCGGAACCTATCACGGAGAACCGTCACTGCTTACAAGAGAAGTATCCGGTGTCGCCATCGACAGCCGGAAAGCCAAAAAGGACTTTCTGTTTGTCCCGATCAAAGGAACCAGGGTTGATGGACATTCTTTCATCCCCCAAGTGATGGAGCAGGGGGCACTCTGCACCCTCTCTGAGCACCCGCTCTCTGACAGTTCCCCATATATCCTTGTAGATTCCTGCGCACAGGCGCTCAAGGATATCGCTGAGCATTACCGCAGGGCGCTCGGAATCAAAGTAGTAGGGATCAGCGGAAGTGTCGGAAAAACAAGTACGAAAGAGATGATCAGCTCGATTTTAGAGCAGAAATATTCTGTTCTAAAAACCGCCGGCAATTTCAACAATGAAATCGGTCTCCCGCTGACAGTCTTCCAGATCCGGAAGGAGCACGAAATCGCTGTTCTCGAGATGGGCATCAGCGATTTCCGTGAGATGAGCCGCCTTGCCAAAGTCGCGCAACCGGACATCTGCGTGCTGACGAATATCGGGCAATGTCATCTGGAAAACTTAGGCGACCGCGACGGAGTCCGCAAGGCAAAGACGGAGATGTTTGCTTACAGACGTCCCGGCGCTTCGATCATCTTAAATGGAGATGACGACAAACTGTCTGAGATCGCAGCGGTACATGCTGCTTCTTTTTCCAAAAAGGACGGCACGACCGTCGTTCCTTATTCTGATCATTTTGACACTGAGCATGATGCTTCTGCCCCGACGGATACCTGCAAAGCCGTTGATACGACTCCGGTCTTCTTCGGGAAAGATCCGCACAATGCTTTCTATGCGGATGAGATCCAAAGTCTCGGACTCAAAGGAACTTCCTGCCGGATTCACACCCCTTCAGGTGATTTTACAGCGGTGATCTCTATTCCGGGCGCACATATGGTATACAATGCCCTCGCCGGAACCGCAGTCGGCATCGAACTCGGGCTGACGCTCGATGAGATCAAAGCAGGGATCGAAGCATTGCAGCCGGTTGCCGGAAGGAACCATATGATCGAGACAGAACATCTGACGATCCTCGATGACTGCTACAACGCCAATCCGGTTTCGATGAAAGCTTCCCTCGATGTGCTTTCTACTGTCCTCACAAGAAAGGTTGCGATTCTCGGAGACATGTTCGAGCTCGGTGCAGATGAACTGGCACTTCACAGAGAAGTCGGTACATATGCTGCCGAAAAGAAGATCGATCTGCTGTGCTGTATCGGAACGTTATCAAAAGCGATGGCAGACGGTGCCGCAGAGTATTCTGCAGAAAGCGACACAGAGATTCGCCATTTTGAGACAAAAAATGACTTTTTAGATGCTGTTTCTTCTATTATAAAGGAGCACGATACAATCCTCGTAAAAGCTTCCCATGGAATGGCATTTGAAGAGATTGTCCATACGCTCTGTAACATGACACTTTAAAAACACTTAGGAGAATTGACATGAATTATGAAGTATTAGTTCTTGATCTCGACGGGACACTGACAAACTCTGAGAAGAAGATCACAGAACCGACAAAAGAGGCGCTGCTCGATATTCAGGAAAAGGGCAAAATCGTCGTGCTTGCATCCGGCCGCCCGACACCCGGTGTCCTGCCGCTTGCCCGCGAATTACAATTAGAAAAATATGGGGGATATGTGCTCTCCTTTAACGGCGCAAAGATCATCAACTGCGGTACCGGAGAAGTCTTGTATAACAAGACGATTCCTTCCGAAGTGATACGCCCTGCCTATGAACTGGCAAAAGATTATGATGTAGATATTCTTGCATATTCCGATGACGCAGTCGTCTCCGGAATCTGCCCGAATCAATATACAGAATTGGAAGCCCGAATCAACAGCCTTCCGATCCGCTGTGTAGAAAATTTCCCTGAATATGTAAATTTTCCCACAAACAAACTGTTGATCTCAGGTGATGAGCCGCTCACTGCCGAGATGGAGATAAAACTGAAATCCCATTTCCGTAAGCTGCTCAATATTTACCGCTCAGAACCTTTCTTTCTGGAAATTATGCCGCAAAATATTGATAAGGCATATACACTCCAGAAGTTGTTATCTGCAATCGGTCTGACCGCAGATCAGATGATCTGCTGCGGTGATGGTTATAATGATATTACCATGCTGGAAAGCGCCGGACTTGGTGTCGCCATGGCAAATGCCCAGCCGCTTGTCCGCGAAAAAGCAGATTGTATTACAAAATCAAATGACGAAGACGGCGTTCTGTTCGTCATCGATCAGTTTCTCAGATAGAATGCTTTTGTTTCATTCTGCCGGCTGTTCCCTTGCGGGAGCAGCTTTTTCATTTGTCCCTCTTCCAAACGAATTTTCTCCTCGTACTTCTTAAAAACCGGCAACTTTTCCAAAAGTCTCTTTCATTGACTCATACAGGTGATCTTGATCTTCGCCAATACATTTATTCCGGAAATCCATCAATTCGCACATGATCTTTATGAAAAATGTATTGACCTCTTTCTCATATGTATCTTGTTTTACACTGTCTCTCTCCGACAGGTTTGCTTTCTTTTCTTCTTTTTGTTCTTCCGCTACCTTCGCATAAAGTGTGTGAAGTAAATTTCCATTTGTCACGTTGACTACTGACAGATATTTCTCTACCAGCGCCAGATCTCCGTACGTAACCGCATTGGAAAATGCATAGCGAATGGACTTTTCTACCCTGCAATAGTTTGTCTTATTCATGCGCGCTACCTTCTCATATACAATCATCATCTTCGCATTCCGCCATGCCTCGTCCTCTTCAAATAGTTCCATGATGTCCAGAATATACTTAAATCCTTTCAGATTCGCTGGTATCCCAATCTCCATTAGAATCTCCTGTACCCGTTCTCTCATCACTCTGCTCCTTTCGACAAACTGGTAAATTCTTAGAAAGCACCTACCCTTTACATTATCGTATTTGTCTAAAATAGTCAATCTTTTTGTTGACTTTAAAAGAATCTTGTAATATTATGATGTTGTTCAACAAAATATTATATACTTTTAGGGAGATTTTACAATGAGTTTAGGAGACAGACTGAAAGAACGACGCGTTATGCTCAATTTAAGCCGAAAAAAATTAAGTGAGATCACCTATATTACTCAACAGGCTTTGGCAAATTATGAAAATGGAGTCAGCACTCCAAAATTTGAAATATTAGTCAGCCTTTTTCAATCCTTGGAATGTGATGCGAATTATCTGTACCAGGATTATCTGCCTGCCAGTCTTCAGGCTGAATTTAAGATTACGAAAAACGAGCAGGATCTCATTGAGAAATACCGCCAGCTCAATGACCACGGGAAACACGTAGCCAAACTGATCATCGATGAAGAGTATGCCCGCATGCTGGAAGGTCTTCTGCGGAAGAAACGCATTTCCTTCCCCTGCCTGGTCCCGACACTTCACAGCACATGGACTTTCAGCCTTGATGACTGCTTTTCAAAGGAAATCAGCATCCTGCCCAACCATATCACAGGCGAAACTGATTACTGCATCAGAATTCCGGATACGGATATTCTGGAACCGATTTTTCATTCCAATGATATTCTTGCGGTGAAAAACTGTCCTGTCCATCACAATGAGATCGGAGTATTTTCCTTTCAGCATAAGATATACATTCTGAAATTGTACCATATGGGAAATACGATCAAGCTGATCCCGTTCCATGTAAATGCAGCGCCGATCCATATCCGCTCCCTCGGCGATTTCAAATGCCTTGGCAAAGTTCTCGGTGTTGTATCCGACACCATTGAATAGTTCCTTTTGCGAACTGTTCTTCATTTTTTCTTCTTATTTTATTCACAATCCTTTTATTTTTTGAACACACAATCAACACATTTTTTCAGTATAGTTATTACTGTAATAAATATTACTGAAGAAACATTCATAATACTATTACTAATAACATCTTTTTCATAACTTTTCTCCAAGAACTGCGTCCCCAACGCAGTTCTTACTTTTTTGCCCCGCAAATTTTACAAATCGTCTATCAGCGCACTGCTCTTTGCGTAAGCGGTGCTTTTTGCCTCGAAGAAATCTGTCTTAATCATATTTGCATTGGAAAACTGGCTTACCCAGCTCATGCTCTCCGGTTCTTTCTCATGTCCTTCATAAATCGGCGCCAGCCCGAGATTTTTGCAGCGCAGATTCCCCAGATATTTTACATAATCCGTGATCATCTCACAGTTCAATCCACTCACTGCATCGCCGATGACATAGTGTCCCCATGCGATCTCCTGCTCACATCCCTCCCGGATCATCCGGCGGTATTCTTCTTCCTTCTCTCTGGTAAATAATTCCGGAAGTTCCTTTCTAAGCTCCTTCAGAATGTTTGTAAACAGCCATAGATGTGTGTTCTCATCCCGATTGATATAGCGGATCTCCTGCACGGAGCCGGTCATCTTCTGATTTCGCCCGAGATTATAGAAAAACATGAACCCGCTGTAAAAATAGATTCCCTCCAAAATATAGTTTGCGATCATTGTCCGCACGAACGCCCCCAGACTTTTCTCTCTCTGAAACTCATTGTACAGATTTCCGATAAATTCATTCCGTCTCAACAGATGCGGATCCTCCTTCCACTGATACAGCACTTCATTTCTCTCCTGCGGCTCACAGATCGTATCCAGCATATAACTGTAGCTCTGACTGTGCACCGCCTCCTGAAATGCCTGGATGGACAGGCAGAGATTTACCTCATTTGCGGTAATGTACTCACTGATATTGGGCAGGTTGGCGGTCTGGATGCTGTCCAGAAACACAAGGAATGATAAGATCTTGTCGTACGCCCTCCGCTCCGGCGCGGGAAGTGTGCGGTAATCTCTGACATCCGCCCCCAGGTTGATCTCCTCCGGGATCCAGAAATTATTCATTGCCTGCCGGTACCAGTCACTCACCCAGCCATATTTCATATTATTGAAATCATTTAAGTTTGTCGTATTTCCCCCGACAATCCGGCGCAGGCGCACTTCGGTGTCACCTGCCGGATTGAACAGTGGCTTTTTCTTTAATTCTGCCATTTGATTTGTTCTCTCCTTTTTTTTCTTCGTTCGCCTGTTGCCGTTATCTTACGCGGAGCACACTTCACATTCTTCCACTTCCAGGCTCTTCGAGCGGATATAGTAAATTGTCTTGACTCCCTCTTCCCACGCAAGCAGATATAGATGCAGTACCTTCCGGAAGGTATACTCATTTGTAATATAGAGATTCATACTCTGCGCCTGGTCAATGTGGCGCTGTCTTACCCCGCAGGCGCGGACAGACCAGGTCTGATCGATGTGGTGTGCATTTTTGTAATACCAGAACGTATCCATCGTAAGCTCCGGCGCCACGCGAGGAAGAATCCCGCTCTTCTTCTCCTCAAGAAAATATCTGCTCATGACCGGATCGATCCCTGCTGTGGTTCCCGCAATCATACTTGTGCTTCCGGTCGGTGCAACCGCCATCAGATAACCGTTTCGCATTCCATTTTCCCGAACCTTTTCCGCCAGTTTCTTCCAACGCCCTTCGGTCAGATTTCTCTCTGCAAAATATTCCCCGGTCTGCCATTTACTTCCCTCAAAATAGGTGTAGCGCCCTTTCTCTCTGGCAAGCTCCGCACTCGCCTCCACTGCCGCATAATGGATCTCTGCAAATACGCGATCCGCAAATGCCAGATGTTCTTCGCTTTCCCACAAAATCTCATTTTTCGCCAGCATATGGTGATAGCCGCTCACACCAAGCCCGATCGGGCGGTATTTCTCATTGTTGATCTTCGCGTATGGTACCGGGAAAAAGTTCAGATCGATCACATTGTCCAAGGCACGCACTGCCGTCTTTGTGATCTTCGCCAGCTCCTCCCTGTTATTGACATCGATCCACCCAAGAGAAAGGCTTGCCAGATTGCAGACAACAAATTCTCCCGGCTTTGTGACCGTCACAACAACCTGCTCGCCGTCAATCTCTGTGATCTTCTCCTCCGTCACTTCCATCTCACTCATATTCTGTGCGATCTCGGTGCAGAGATTGCTGCAGTAAATGATTCCCTTATGACTGTTTGGATTCGCCCGGTTGACATGATCTCTGTTAAACGCGAACGGCGTTCCCGTCTCCACAACACTCTTGATGATCATGCGGATAATATCCTTGATCGGAACGACTCGCTTCTGGATCCGCGGATCCGCCACGCAGTCGAGATACTTTTCCTTCCATTCTTCTCCAAAAGAATCTTCCAGTGCATATCCTTTCGTCATCAAGATCTCATGCGGACACATCAGATTCCAGTCTCCCTCGAGATTGTCTCTCGCCTGCTCCCAGAAATAGTCCGGATAGCAGACACCCGGAAAGATATCGTGAGCCTTCATCCGGTCATCTCCGTTATTTGTCCGCAAATTGAGAAATTCCGGCAGATCCCGGTGCCACACGTCAAGATAGACTGCCGCAGCCCCCTGACGGACCCCAAGCTGGTCGACTGCGACCGCCGTGTCATTGACCAGCCGGATCCAGCGGATCACACCGCCTGCCGCTCCCTCAAATCCACGGATCGGACTTCCACTTGCACGCACCTTTCCGAAGTACATTCCCATTCCTCCGCCAAGCTTGCTGACCTTCGCAAAATTATCAATACTCTTATAGATTCCGTCAAGACTGTCCGGCACCGTATCGATGAAGCAGGAAGAAAGCTGGTGGTGCGGCTTTCTCGCATTGGCAAGTGTCGGTGTCGCCACCGTTACCTGAAGCCTGCTTAGCATGTCATAAAACTTCTCCACCCACACAGACCGGTTCCGCTGTTCCTTCATTGCCAGATGCATCGCAATCCCAAGGAACATCTCCTGCGGGCTCTCTAACAGAACTCCCTTCTGATCCCGGATCACATAGCGGTTCAAAAGCAGTTCCAGCCCCGAATAATTGAAAAGATGATTCCGTTCCTCCCGCATCAATTTTTCAAATGCCGTGATCTCTTCTTTCGTATAATTTTCCAGAATATAAGCGCCGTACAGGTTCTCTTTTGTCAGATAGCAGATCTTCTCATAAAAAGAGTTCACTTCCCTCTGTTCCATCTGCACTTTCAGCTCGTCTGTAAAAGCCGCCAGACGAATCCTTGCCGCGATCATCTCCCATTTCGGTGCCTCCTGCGTCGTCAGTTCCACTGCCGCTTTGAGCAGCAGCTTCTTCTGTTCTTCCCGGGAAAGTCCTGCCTTGTGAAATGTCCGGTATTTCTCCGCAAGTTTTTCCAATCGATATTCCTCTTCCGGAAAATCTTTTCTGATATCTGAAAAAATCTCCCAAAGGCCTTCAGCTTCCGGGAGATCATAAATGTATTCATTGTTATTCATATTCATTTCATCATCGCCTCATACTATTTATTGTGTTCTTTTTAAATATTATCACAAGATATAGTATGTTGCAACATTTTCTTATTCTGTCCTTTTTCTTTTGGACAGATAGTAGACTGCCGTAAGTGCAAGCAGCGCCGTCATCCCCCACACTGCCAATTTCGTCTGATCCCCGGTCTTTACTCCTTTTCCTTTTTCAGACTCTTGTTTCTTCTGAGGATCTTCTGCTTTTTTTGTGTAGGTATTGGTAATCGTGTAACGATTTTCCACATTTTCTATGGACATTTCATATCCTTTTGGCACCTGAAGTTCGGTCACACTGTATGTGGCATCTTTGCTGAGATTCTTCCACTCATGGGACCAGTTGTTCTTGCTTGACAATTCTACCTGCTCTTTTAATTGATTGTTTTCGTAGAGACCTGCCACGATTTTCTCCGGTCTCTTTCCTGCTTTATCGTTATCATCTTTCCAGACTTTCACAACAGAGATCTCCTGCTGTTCCTCCGGATAGTGGATCTCATTTTTGGGTTCCAGCTTTATATCCGACAACAGCTCTCCTTTGCTTCCCCACATCGGAATGGACACAAGTACGGAAGCCTGCTCGATTCTGTAAGAAGTATTCTGATTTCCGGTACAGCTAAGAAGGTAAATCCCTTCTTCCAGTCCGGCAAAAGATCCTTTTCCATCCTCCCCTGTGATCTTTTTGTCATACTCCGTCACATGAACGGTTTGGATACTTTTCTCAAGGAGCGCTGCCGCCTCCTGACTCTTGTCTGCTTTGATCAGAGCAGTAAGCTCCTCTCCTTTTTCTGCAAATGCTTCCTCATACACTGGTGTGCCGTAATCCCCGTCTGAAAATTCTGCGATCTTATACAGCGACAATTCAATCCCCGCCAGCTTTTCTCCTGTCACAGGATTCTTCTCCGTCACCTCAAGTCCTGCCGTCCCTTTTGCATTTCCGGTCAGAGGAAGCAGGAACAAAAGACAGCACAGACTCATCAATATGCCTGCATATTTCTTTCTTCTATCCTTCCTTCTCCTTTTTCTTCCTTCTCTCATTAGACTTCTCCTTTTTTCTTTTTTCGTTTCCTGCAGACTGCCCATACGATGCCCGCACCTGCACACACCAGCGCAGTGTACGCCCACAGCCAGTCTTCCTTTTCCTTCTGCACCTGCCCGGTTTCCTCTGCGGTGAAATCATAAGGAGTCCTCTTCGCCCGGACAAGCAAACGATGCGTATTGACCCCGTACGGCGTACAAGTCAGCAGTGTGATCTCATCTTCTCCCTCCTGGATTTTCAGTTTTTCTGTATCCGAAGGAAGCACGACTTCTGACTGCTCCACCTTATATGCGAAACTCTGATCCAGAACATGGATGAAAATCAGATCTCCTTCGCTCAGCTGATCAATGTCTGTAAACAACTTTTTGGACGGAAGCCCGCTGTGGCCTGCCAGCACGGAGTGTGTCGAGGCACCTCCCACCGGAAGAGAGCTGTATTCGGCCACTCCGATTCCTTTATTCAGTACTTCCTCGGAAGTTCCAAAGTAGATCGGACAGTAGACATCAATGGCATTGATCTGAATGTATCCAAGCATTTTCCCATCCTCAGACATTTCTGATACGCCTTCTGCGGACGGCACACCGATCCCGGTCTCCTTCTGCTGTTTTGCAAGGATCTCGTTGTAGCTTCGCGCCCTTTCGATCTCCGCTTTCATTTCTTCTCTGTCTTTCTGTCCCACAGTGTCCCGATACTCTGTAATTGTCCGATACGCAAACTGACGGTTAATAAAATCAGAAAAACTCGGATAGGCGATCAGTCCGATTCCTGCCAGCAGAATACATAAAAATATAATCAAATATACTTTGTTCTTCATTCTTTCCTTTCCCTGAACTTTCCTCTTTTTACTTCTCTTTTATTACCACAAGAATGGTCTGCCAGAAACCGGCAGACCATTCTTTCCAGCGTGTCAGCCCGTCCTTATTTCCGCCCGCTGCGAACCTGAAAAAGCTTTCCGAACTGTTACATACCCTGTTTTACTTTTCTATGATTTTTCCACGCATATCCTGCCAGCAGTACGACCGCCATTCCGATCAGAGCGATTCCCGCAAAAATAAATCCTGTTGTACCTGCTCCACCTGTACCCGGCAGTGAAATTCCCTTGTAGTTCTTGATTTTTACCTGGAACAGAACATTTCCGTCCTTCATTGTGACCTCTGATTCTTTGCTTGCCGCACTGTTTCCATTTGTAATTTCAATCTCTGCAGCTCCGGTATACTCTGTACCGCCCTGCTTGACCGGAGTGATCGTAACTTCTACCGGTTCTCCGAGCAGACTGTAACCTTTCGGTGCCTGTACCTCGTAGATTTTGTAGATTCCTTCTTTCAGACCTGTAAAGTAGACCATTCCTTTCTCTGTTGTCACTGCATTTCCTTTCAGCACAACCACATTTCCCTGTGCATCGTAAGTGTAGCATCCGACTTCCTGTCCCAACTCATCTTTCAGCTGGAATTCAGCGCCTTCCAGATCGTTCATTACATTTTCGCTGTCTACTTTGTGCACACCGAATCCCCATGTGTAAGTCGTAACCTGATCCTTCAGTGTCTTGAAACTATCCTGTACATCCGGATTGTTTGTGTATTCCAAAACGACTTCATTCGGGTTTCCCTGACTTTCCAGCGTATGTACAACTGCGTTCTCATTCAGTTTTGCAGCATAGTTGAGCATAATTCCCTCATCTGCATACCCTTTGATTCTGTCATACTGAAAATCAAATACAAGTTTCGTCGTTCCGTCAGTTTCTTTTGTCATCTGGAACGTATAATCTTTATCCTGCTCTAAAGTATGCGGTCCCGCTGTGACAACAATTGCCTGTTCTGTATCAAAAGTAAGTCCTTTGCTGAGTGTATCTGTGATCTGGTATTTGATGTTGACTGCATTTTCTTCATAGACCGGAATCTTTGCCGTAACTTCATACTGGATCTTTTCCCCGATCGCTGCACTTGAAGTATTTACCTTTTTCGTACCGCTCTGTCCATCTTGTACGATAATGCTCTTGTCCAGATCCGGCTCATTGTCTTTTGGAAGAAGTGACACATCGTAATTCCATGCACCGTCTCTCTCCTGCGGTACGGACACAAGCATCGCAGTAGACGCCACCACTGCTCCCTGAGATTCTGATGAAGTCTCAAGAACGAGATAGTAACCAAGTGAAACTTTTGCTGCCACTCCGCTGTCTAACCGTGTTCCGGAAAGTTTTTTGTCTGTCACAAATTTATGAAGCTGTGCTGCAAATGTCTTTATTTCCTGTGCAGAACTAAGTTTTGAGATATCTTCTGCTTTATAGTTCCCATACATGTCTTTTTCAAAGAAATCTGCAAATTCTGCGGATGCTGTGTATACATACGCATCTCCGCTCTGTTTGGCATCCAGTACACGGTATGCGGTAAATCCCGCACCTTCTTTCGTCACGGTGATCGTTCCTTCCACCGGAGCGCCTGACCCTACTGACGGCGCTGCAAAGGCTGTAAGCGACATCAGCATCGCCATGATCCATGATAAAAACATTGCTCCTATTTTCTTATTCCATCTTCTTTTTCTTCCCATGTTTTCTCTCCTTCTGATAATAAATGATACATAGAGCTGCTGCTGCCAGTATGGCGCCAGCTCCTGTCTGATAAAAGATCGCCGTTCCGGTACCGCCTGCCTGCGGCAGCACGATTGTCTCTGCCTTTTCATTCTCAATCTCTATGACATACTTTCCATCTGCTTCTTTGATCTCTGCCTGCGTTCCTGAAATCCCCTGCTCATTTAC
>PPYE01358039.1_pt1 | contig 15558 bp, 16 predicted proteins | sample 1559881 | NCBI WGS metagenome assembly PPYE01 (sample SAMN08240022, study PRJNA423297) | Human gut metagenome, whole genome shotgun sequencing project. | reverse complement strand
TGTCAATGCAGGGACGCTTAACGCTACACGTCCGCATATTAGTACATATATCTCAGGTTAGTGGCGTTTTTTGAAGAGTTAATGTTAGAGCAGTTGCACAGATACACTCACGAAAATATTAATGCCTTGTCGGTAGGGAAAATGTTTTAAGCGGTGTTGGCGATACATTTCATTATACTGCTTTAACAATCGGTTTTTCGACAGAGTGAAATCCGACAGGGGGTGTTCCTGTCGGATTTGTTTTTATATGCCTTCAAAATCCCATTCGGGAGTATACTCGAAGGTCGCACTTTCTTTATCCTGCGTGTAGCCGTCAAAGCCAAGCTGAGCGGCGTAATCGGTAACGGAATTGTACTCGAAAGTGGTAAGCTTTCTTGAAAGATTCTTTATTTCAAGGGCCTTTCCGCAAGGTGTGTACTGGCGCATAAGGCTTATCCTTATGTCGCTTACAGGAACGGCGGCTTTAAGCATATCAAGTACCTTCATACTGTCGTGACGGCAACCGGGAAGTACGAGGTGGCGGACAAGAACGCCCTTTTTCATCATACCGTTTTCATCAAACCGTACCTTTCCTGTCTGCCTGTACATTTCCGCAATCGCCTTTACCGCAACGGAAGGGTAGTCGGGTGCGGAGGAATATTCACGGGCAAGGTCGGGAGAAGCATACTTGAAATCGGGCAGGTAAATGTCAATCAGCCCATCAAGCATTTTCAGCGTTTCGACCTTTTCGTATCCGCCGCAGTTATAAACTACCGGTATATGAAGCCGTGACTTTATGCTTTTCAGTACATCGGCTATAATATCGGCATAATGGGTGGGCGTTACAAGGTCGATATTATGCGCACCTTTTTCCTGAAGCTCAAGCATTATTTTGCCGAGCCTTTCCGGTGTTATTTCCTTGCCGTAGCCGTCACGGCTTATGGGCATATTCTGGCAGAATATGCATTTCAGCGAACAGCCGGAAAAGAATATCGTTCCTGCGCCTCTGCCGTCAGTTCCGGAAATGCACGGCTCTTCGCCGAAGTGGAGTGACGCTTTGGCTGTTTTAAGTCCTTTTACGGAGCAGGCGCCTGTTGTTTTACTGCGGTCTATACGGCAGTTGCGTGGGCAAAGTGTACATAGCGGCATATTATTCTCCTTTAAAAAACCGCTCCTGTTACGGAGCGGTCAATTATCTGCATATTATTCCGATGTTGTGGTACCGGAGGATGCTGCGGAGGAGGTTTCATTATTGGCTTTACTGTCGGCTGAAGAAGCGGAAGCATCGGACGATGTTTTTTCTTCCTTGGTGATGTTCAGCTTTTCGTAATCATATTCGTAATTTACGGCACTGCGCCATTCCTCAAGTATAGCGTTGGTCTTTTCGCTCTGACGTGAGGTCAAAAGCTCTTCCCTTACAGTCTTCCTGTAATTGCTTAAGTCGCTGTCGGTAACCTTTGCATCGCTTACATACTTTACGATATAATATCCGCTGTCGGTGGGGATAAGTCCGCTTATATCGCCCGGCTTTTCAAGGGCGAAAACTGCATCGTAAAGAGCATCGGAGATAAGTCCCTTTGAGTTGAGCACGAGTATCTGTTCGCCTTTGGTAGATTCGGAATATGCACTGCTGTATTCCTTTACCACTGCGTCAAAGTCTGCACCCTCTGCGGTAGCCTTTTTAAGTGCGGCATCAGCCTTTTCCTTTATCTCAGCGAGCTTTTCGTCACGCTTCTTGTCAATCTCTGCGTCATCTGCGCCGCTCTCGTTTCTTGCGGCATTTATCTCGGCATAATCGGATGATGCAATGCCTACGGCTATATATTTGATATAACGTGCGTCTTTGGGTATCCATACCTTTTTGTACTCGGAGTCGGCGGCATAGCTTGAAGCGCTCTTTTCGTACGCCTGCTTAGCCTCTGCCGTGAGCTTTGTGATATAATCATCGACCTCAGAGTCGGATACGGTAATATCTTTAAGAAGGTAGTCGTTGACTTTTTTCTGTATTGCCGTGTTGGTCTGCCACATCAGGAATGTATCCTCGGTAAGACCGAAGCCTGCGATATATTCATTGAAAAGCTCTTTTTCCTTTTCGAGAATCTTTTCATCATTGGCGCTGTCATCTGTGCCGGAGGTATCATCGGCGCTTATGCCGAGTGCGGTCTGCGCCTTTTTCTCAAATGAGGCGTACCAGTCGCTGAGATTCTTTGTATAGGCCTTTTCGACCTCAGCCATTTCTTCTTCGGTAAGCTGATCAAGTCCCAGCTCCTTGGCTTTTCTGAGTATCAGCTTTTCGTTGGTCAGCATATCTATTATATTCTTTCTGTACGACTGAGCGTATGAGGCATAAGCAGAATTTGTTTCGTCAAGGCCGTAATTTGCTATGGTGAAGGAATATTCGGGATAGAAATCCTTGAATTTGACCTGATAATATTCCTTTTCTTCATCCGAAAGTGAGTCTGAGGTGGCCCATGCCACGATGTCGTCGTCTTTTGCCGTCCAGATGTTTTCAACGCTTGTTGTGCCGCTGTCAGTACCTGATGTAAGAATGCTGTCGCTGCAGCCGGAGAACATCATTGTACAGGCGAGTATTGCGGCTATCGCCGCTGTTCTTTTCTTCATTTTTATTAGATCCTTCCTTAAAATGTGCAGTAGGATATTTGTGTAAATTGCATAACGTACTGCTGTGACTATATAAGTATATCACAAATTTTCAAAAAATCAAAACAAATTTTCGAAAAAGAGGGTGAATTTTTTGTGAAAATGTGTTATAATTATATCCGATATAATGAGATAGCTGTAAAATCTGATTTTATTGCTGTCTTTTCTGATTTTTCCGGAGGTAGATTTAAGTTGAAAAAGCTATCAAGATATATAAAATTACTGGCGCTTGCCTTGTCGGCGGTACTGACGCTCTGCGCCTGCTCGGGCGACGGTGCAAGCTCGGGTGAAAGCTCATCGGCACCTGACTATTCGCTTGATACATCCGCCAAGGTCGGATATGTGTATAATGAAGAAATATCAAGGGACAACATGACATATATGTTTGAGAAAAGCCGTAAGGATATTGAAACGGCGCTCGGTCTTGAAACCTGTTATGTTGACGGCGTTGCGGTGTCGCAGTTTGAAAATGCCGTAAAAGTGCTCAAAAACGAGGGCTGCAGTATCATAGTATCGGCATCGCACGTTTTCGCAAACTCGGCGCTCAGCTATGCGAAAAAGGATAAGGACGTATACATACTGAGCTACGGCGGCACGGCATCGCTCACGAACCTCACAACGTTCCGACCGAAGCTGTATCAGCCTGCGTTCGTCTGCGGAACGGTAGCGGCTTGGAATTCTTCATCTCACAAGATAGGAATAGTCGCAGACGATCTTATGTACTGCTCAAACGGCGTTGTAAACGCATTTATCCTCGGCATACAGCAGATATACAAGGAACGTGAAACGGATGTCGAAATAATCTATGCGGAAACCAAAGCACAGACGGAAACTGCGGTAAATACGCTTGAGGGCAAGGGCTGTGATGTTATATTCTCGTATCAGTCGAATGATTACTGTATGTACTACTGCGATTCAATCGGAATGAGGTCGATAGGTTTTACAAACGATATGGCTTATTCGGCGCCGAAATACGGGCTTGTAGGGTATTATCTCAACTGGGCTACGTTTATCACGGACACGGTGAGAACCTGCATAAACGATAACTTTATGGCGGAGGTTTATGTCGGAGGCTTCAGTGAAGCGTTTGTGAAGCTGACACCTTATTCTGCTGCCTGCAAGAAGGAAACGCTCACTATAGCGGATACTCTTTATGACTATGTAAAGAAAGGCAAGGCGAAGATATTCGAGGGCGAAATCCGTGACAAGGACGGCCTTGCAAGAGTGGGTGCGGGAGCAACGCTTGACGATATGCAGGTGCTGGCGATGGATTATCTTGTTTACGGGGTAACGTATATTGATAATATTATCGACCCTGTGCCGAATCCCACGACATCAGACCTTATAGTAAAGAAGGAATATGTTTCGTAAGGCGGACGGTGCTGTGACAGAAAGCCGATAAGGGCTGAGGCGGTGCGGATGCAGGGAGATTCTGATAAATTACGCCGATGAGAAAATCATCGGCGTTTTTGTTTGTGGGGGTTTAATCGGGCGGCAGATATGTTTTTAGGAGCGAAAAGCTCCCTTATGCGAAAAAACGCATAAGGGAGCTTTTTTGTTATGCTTATTCGCCGTTGTAAAGCTCGTAGTAGGTCAGGGCATCTTTCATAAAATGCTCGGTCACGTTGAAGTAATCGGCTAATTGCCAAAGCTCTGTAAGGCCGCTTCTGATTGCTTTGATAAGCGTTCTTCTGGTGAACGTGTGGGTCACAGCCCACGCTGTAGCACGGCGTTCGCATCTGCCGCGGGGGATGACGGGACAGCTTGCGTCATAGAAGGCGCCGGTCATGCAGTGCCCGAGCTCGTGAACGGTTTTTTCTTTTCGGTCGGCTATACTTTTCACTTTATGAGGGTCTATGGCGATAATGCACATACCGTCGGTGCATTGGCTCATAGCGCCCTGTTTGCCCTTCATACGCATATCTACAATAAGTATATCGTTATCCTGTGCGGTTTTTATAAGCTGTTCCAATTATCATTGCCCTCCCTTCAGAGCATTGCATCGGTTTACTTCTTTCCGTCCTTTTCTTTGCTGCGGCGAAGCTCAAGCTGGAGCATAGCAAGACGTTTTACATCGTCGAGTACATCATCGTCTATTTCGGTTTCACCGAAAAGTGCAAATTTAAGGCGGGGGTCGGATACCTTTGCGGTATCGCCGCTCATAAGAAGCGTGTCTGTGTCTGTGCCGAAATATTCGGCTATTTTCAATAATGTGGCGAACGGCGGCTCACGCTTTCCTGTTTCGTAAAGGCTGTACGCCTGCTTGGTTACGCCGAGATATTCGGCTACCTGCGCCTGTGACGCACCTTTTGCTTTACGAAGCTGTTTTATCCTCTCGGAAAATGCGCCTGAAACTGTGCCGGAGTTTGTGCTCATTTAAGGTTCATCCTTTCATATTGACGTTCTGTTGTCTGAGTTAATTATAACAACATTGTGTTGAATTGTCAATAAAAGAAACAAAGTGTTGTCAAAGATTGTTGCAGTTCAACGAAAATGACGAATTTATGCTACAAACAGTTGACAAATGACCTTGCATATGCTATCATTATGACAACGGAAAGTTGCGACAGCTTTCACGGTTATCATTTTTGACACGTTTGATAATTCCTTTAAAGGCTATTATAGCGTATTTTGTGTACTAAAAAACGTACACGATTGCGAAAATGAAGAAAAAATCAGAAAAACGGAGGGGATATATGTACAGATGCTTAAGATGCGGAGGAACGTATGACAGCAATGAGTTGACACGGACGCTTCAGTACCGTGGAGAATATCAGGGAACGGCTGCATATGAAACCGAGCGGAGCTGTCCTGCCTGCGGGTACGATGTTGAGTATTGCGGAGAATGGAGCGACGACGGGTACGATTATGACGAACTGTTATAATCAAGGCGAAAACGTTCAGGAAGGGGGAGATATACACGGAAAGAAGAAGGGGCATAGAGATCACGCAGGAAATTCTTGATAAAATCAGCCACTGTATCGAGCTTGGGTACAGCGATGTGCAGACAGCGGAATTGCTCGGCATACATCGCACAACTCTCAGGAACTGGAAGCTGACGCACGATGAAATAAGGAGATTATATCAAAGTGACGGACAAGACGGTGACGAGGAGAGAAAAAAGCAGGTCGAGGAGGCATTGCTTAAGCGTGCGATAGGATACACGCAGACGGAAATCACAAGGCAGGTCGGAAAGGACGGGAAGCTGGGTGTTGTCAAAACGGTTGAAAAGCAGGTGATGCCAAGCACAACGGCACAAATCTTCTGGCTGAAGAACAGGTGCGGTTATGAGTGGGACGGCGGCGTGGTTGACGATGAGGAAAACGAAGGAGGAGTTGTGGTGATACCCGAGGCGAGAACGGAGAATGAGGGTGAGTTCTGATGAGGGTGGATGTGGTTTTGTGAGGGTTGTGGGGATGGCAGATGTGTGGGGATGGTGGGAAGTTGGGATGGCGGGCAGGTGGGGATGGCGATGGATTTACAGAAAAACGGGAGGTGTTGCTGAGATGAAAGATAATGATGTAAAAGGCGGAAGGAGGGTGGTATGGTCGCCGCAGGAACGGCAGGCGGAGTTTATGCAAAGGGGAGAGTATGAGGCTTTGTACGGGGGCGCCGCCGGCGGAGGTAAGTCCGACGCACTTTTGGCGGAGGCGCTCAGGCAGGCGGATAAGGCTTGCTACAGGGGGATAATTTTCAGGAAAACGTATCCGCAGCTGACGGAACTTGAGGACAGGTCGCAGACGCTTTATAAAGGTGCATATCCTGCGGCGAGGTACAACAAGACCAAGCACTGCTGGAGCTTTCCGTCCGGGGCAAAAATCTATTTCGGGGCAATGCAGCATAAGAAAGACAGGCTTAACTATCAGGGTAAGCATTATGACTTTGTGGGGTTTGATGAGCTGACGCAGTTTTCCTTTGATGAATACAGTTATATGTTTTCGAGAAACAGGCCGGGCGGAAAAGGCACGAGGGTGTATATCAGAGCCACGGCGAATCCGGGCGGACCGGGTCATTCGTGGGTAAAGCAAAGGTTTATAACGGCAGGTGAGCCGATGAAACCGATAATAGAAGAACATAAGGTGAAAAAGCCCGACGGGGCGGAGATAATCATAAGAAAATCGAGAGTGTTCATCCCGGCGAGCGTATTTGACAATAAGGAGCTGCTGCGAAACGATCCGGAATATCTTGCGAGCCTGTCTATGCTTCCGACCGCCGAGAGAAAGGCACTTCTGTACGGGGACTGGGACAGCTTTACGGGGCAGGTTTTCACCGAATGGAGAGATGACCCGGAGCATTATTGCGACAGAAGATGGACGCACGTCATAGCGCCGTTTGAGATACCTCGCCACTGGGAGATAGTGAGGGGATTTGATTTCGGGTATACAAGGCCGTTTTCGGTAGGGTGGTATGCGGTAGATACTAAAGGGTGCATCTACAGGATAAGGGAATACTACGGCTGTACGGATAAGGCGAATGAGGGTATAAGGCTCGAGCCGTCGGTAATTGCCGAGAATATCAGAAAAATAGAGCGTGACGATCCGAATATAAGAGGGAGAAATGTGTATGGGGTCGCAGACCCTTCAATATTCGATAAAAGCCGTGGAGAGAGCGTCGCAGACCTTATGGCACGGCCGCCTAACTTTATAATCTGGTCGCCGGGGGATAACGCAAGAATATCGGGTAAGATGCAGTACCACAACAGGCTGGCATTCAACAGTGACGGGGAGGCGATGTTCTATTGCTTCAACACATGCAGAGAGTTTATCAGGACTATTCCTGCGCTTATGTATGACGAAAAGAACGTGGAGGATATTGACACAACGATGGAGGATCACATATATGACGAATGCAGGTATGTCCTTATGGAGCATCCTATCGCCGCACCGGTAAAGCGTGGGGAGATTCCGGCAGGTGACGATCCTCTCGAACAGAGAAAGCCCAAAAGAGCGGAATCGTTCTATATGATGTGATTATGAAAGGAGAAATATGAAGAAAATCGGTAAGGAGCAGGTGCGTAAGGCAAGGCAGACACTTGCAAAGTATAAAGAGGGGAAGGCGGTACTCGACAAGAGGATCGTGTCAAACGAGCAGTGGTGGAAATTAAGGCACTGGGGCGAAATAGGCTATGATAAGGACGATACAAGGCCTATGCCGGCATCGGCGTGGCTGTTCAACTCGCTGGCAAATAAGCACGCAGACGCTATGGACAATATACCTGAGCCTGCGGTGCTTCCGAGAGAAAAAAGCGACGAGGAGGTCGCAAAGCAGTTATCGCTGATACTTCCTGCGATACTTGAACGCTGTGGCTACGAAAAGCTGTACAGCGACGGCTGGTGGTACAAGCTCAAGAACGGCAGTATGTGTACGGCTGTTGTATGGGACCCTGACGCTGACGGCGGTATGGGGGATATAGCGATAAGAAACGTTGATATTCTGAATCTGTTCTGGGAGCCGGGCATAAAGGATATTGAGGAGAGCGCAAACCTTTTTTATGTGACGCTTGTTGACCGTGAACGGCTGAATCTGATGTACCCTGAATTTTTGGGGGAAGATACCGAAAGCGTTGCGGGCGGTACTGAAAACGTGGAAAAGTACAAAACGGAGGATAAGACGGACGACAGTGCGAAGGCCGAAGTCATCGACTGGTACTACAAGAAAACGATAAACGGCAGAAAACAGCTCTGCTACTGTAAATTCTGCGGCGACAGGGTGATATATTCGAGCGAGGACGATGAAAGCTGTGCCGACGGATTCTATAAACACAGCCGTTATCCCTTTGTTATGGATACACTGTTTGTGCAGGAGGGAACTCCATGCGGATTCGGCTACATAGATGTTATGCGTGACGCACAGATGTATATAGATAAGCTGTCGCAGGTCGTTCTTGAGCATACGGTGATGATGAGCAGAAAGAGATATTTTATCCGACAGAACAGTGCGGTGAACGAAGCCGAATTTGCCGACTTAAAAAACAGATTCGTTCACGTTGCGGGAAATCTCGGCGATGAGGATATAAGGGAGATAAAGGCAGGGCCGCTGGACAGCTCGGTGATGAATGCACTGAGTTTTAAAATAGATGAACTGAAGGAAACGAGCGGAAACAGGGATTTTTCTCAGGGGTCGGTTTCAAACGGCGTTACGGCGGCAAGCGCCATTGCGGCTTTACAGGAGGCAGGAAGCAAGCTGTCGAGGGATATGATAAAGGGAACGTATTTTGCGTTCCAGCAGGTGTGCTATCTTATAATAGAACTGATAAGGCAGTTTTATGATACGCCGAGGAGCTTCAGGATAACCGGGGGATATGACGCTTTTGACAACTCTGCCATAAAGGAGCAGAGCAGGGAACTTTTCGGAGTGCAGCTTGGGACGAAGAAGCCTGTCTTTGATATAGTATGTACGGCATCGAAGAAATCGCCGTTTTCCAAAGCATCGCAGAATGAACTTGCAAAGCAGCTTTTTCAGCTTGGATTTTTCAATCCGGAAACGGCGGTGCAGGCACTGGGCTGTCTTGCGATGATGGACTTTGAGGGAAAAGAAGAAATTGAGCGTGTAATAAGGGATAACGCAGGAATGAACGAGGTGAAGATATGACAAGAGTAAGAATAGACAAGTCGGGTCTTGGCAGGGATATTTATATCACGGGACACTGTGCGAACGAAAACAGCGGATCGGCAGAGGCTACGCTTGTATGTGCGGCAATGACAACGCTTGCGCAGACGATAGCGCAGAATGTTTTTGACAGCGAGGACACGGGTGATACCGATATTATTGACGTTACGCTGAGAAGCGGTCAGGCGGTCATAAGCTATGTGACGGACGACGACGGACTGAACACGGTGGTTGACGGGATATGCAAGGGGTTTGATATGCTGGAGGAAAACTATCCGGAATATGTATCCTGCTGCAGAAGTGAGAGGTAAATATGGAAGCGACAGAGAATGTGCAGGCGACAGATAACGGTATAGAAAACGCTGAAACAAGCGAAGAAGTAAAGGTACAAAAGAGTGATGAAGGCCTGAGCGAAAACAATAAACCGGATGAAGCCGAAAAAGAACAAAACGAGGATAAGGCGGAGCTTTTCAGGCAGGCGGTGCTTGAGTCAAAGCGTGAGAAGGCGGCAAGGGCAGAACGGATATTGGACCTTGTGGCGCAGTTTTGCGGAGCGGATAAATGCGACTATGACGGAATAGAAAATGCGGTTTCAGAGAGGAATTTCGAACGCTGCAGAAGAAACGATATGGAGTACAGACTGGAGCGGTGGCAAAAGGAAAGCGAGGAGGTAAAGCAGACATATCCTCAGTTTGACCTTGCTAAAGAAATGAGTGACAGAAGATTCTTTTCGCTGTGCTATAAGGGCGTGGGACTTGAGGAGGCTTATCTTATCGTGCATAAGGACGAGCTTTTTACCGCTGCAATGGAATATGCGGCATCTGAGCTTATGAGAAGCGGTGCGTTCTGTAAAAGCGGCAGAATGAAGGAAGGTACGCTGTCGCCTGCGGGAGAGGTTACGAAAAGTGAGAAAAGCCTGTCTAAAAATGAGCGGAAGGAGCTTATCAGACGGACGGAGAGAGGGGAAAGAGTGGTGCTTTGATCGTTTATGAATGAGAAGGAAGGTGGTGAGATATGAATATTGCAACGGGAGGGCAGGCGGGAAATTAAAAAAGCCGCAGCCGCACGGGGAAAAGTTTTGCGGCAGGCAGAAACGATAAGAAAAACGATAAGAAAATAGAAAGATGACGGCATCAGCCGTCGGGAAAGGAAATCTATATGAAGATGAGAGAAGTTAAATTAAATCTGTTCGATGTACAGACAACAGGACAGGCAAGTCTGTCCGCCGAGATGAAAACGTTCTATGAGAATACGCTGATAGATATGGCTGAGCCTAAGCTGGTGCATGACCGCTTTGCAGACAAATATCCGATACCCAAGAATAACGGCAAGACGATAGAGCTGAGAAAGTACAGCTCGCTTGCAAAGGCGACAACGCCGCTTGTCGAGGGCGTTACACCTGCGGGAAATATGCTGTCGGTAACAGCTAAGACGGCAACAGTGAATCAGTACGGCGACTATATCAAGCTGTCGGATATGCTGGAACTTACCGCAATCGACAACAATGTAGTACAGTCAACAAAGCTGCTCGGCAGTCAGTCGGGAAGAACGCTTGACACGATAACAAGAGAGATAGTTAACGCAGGAACGAATGTTATATATGCCTGCGGCAAGGACGGGGGCGAGGTGCTGTCAAGAGATGAACTGAGCAAAGACTGCGTTTTATCGGTGGATACGGTATTCCGTGCCGCCGCACAGCTTGAGAGCATGAATGCCGACGGAATAGACGGGGAGAGCTATGTTGCGATAATACACCCTTATGCCGCTTATGACCTTATGAGAAGTGCGGAGTGGGTCGATGTGCATAAGTATGCCGATCCCGAAAGCATATTCAAGGGGGAGATAGGCTCGCTCGGCAATGTGAGATTTGTAAAAAGCACGGAAGCGAAGATATTTGCCGATGAAAGCTGTCCGCAGTTCTATCAGCTGACCTCCGACGCAAATTTCCTTGAGGGAAAGGACTATTATACGAAGTCGGGCGACAGCTATCAGAAGGCAAGTGTTACGGCGGGCGGACAGGTCACAGCCTCGACATATTACGAGAAGAAGGCACTTGCGGTGTTCTCTACTCTGGTTATAGGAGCGCACGCTTATGCGGTGACGGACGTTGCCGGCGGCGGTCTTCAGCACATAGTAAAGCAGCTGGGCTACGGTGACGATCCTCTGAACCAGAGAGCGAGCGTGGGCTGGAAGGCGGTACGCACTGCCGAGATACTTACTGACGAGTATATGGTGAGAATAGAGAGCTGTTCTCCTGTTTATTCGGAAAAGACGAGCGCAAATTAAAGCCGGTAAAGGACAACCGGAATAAGCGGCACAGGGTCACTGCAAGGCGTGGTGACAGCAACGGCAGTGCGGGAGGGTAAGGGGAATAATATTGTAAAGGAGAAGTATATGAAAGAAAACTTAACTGAGCTTGTGGCGGTAAGGCTGTTCAAGGACAATGACAAGTACAACTCGGATGTGTTTGTATCGGTGAACTGCAACAATTATCTTATACGCAGAGGTGAAACGGTGATGGTGCCGTTGTTCATAAAAAAGGAACTGGACAGAGCTGAGCTTCAGAGAAAGAGAGCGGAGTACTACCGTGATGAAGGCTGGAAGCAGTCGCTGATAGTGCAGGAGGGCAAGTGATGACGGTAAAGGAAGTCATTGAAACGGTTGACGCACTGCGACCGAACGAAATCGCCGCAGAGGACAAGAGAAAGTGGCTTTATGAGCTTGAAAGCAGAATATATGAGGATCTGTATGTTACACACGAGCATGAGGGGATTGAGTTTACCGATACGGAAAAGATCACGAGCGACGGTACAACGGAGCTTTTCATAAAGGCTCCGCACGATGAGATATACATTCTTTATCTTTGCTCGCTGATAGATTTTTACCATGCGGAGTATGAGAGATATGCCAATGACAACGCTCTGTTTGACGCTTTGTATGAAAGCTGCTGCCGTTTCTGGAACAGCAGGCATATTTCGTGCGTGAGAACCAAAATCACGGGATAGGAGGAAGAACTTGGCGGTAAGAGAAATAACGGGTGGTACGGAAAGTGCCGTAAAGTTCGGCGGTATCGATCGCTCGAACGGTACGCCGCTTGGATACTGGCAGGAGCTGTACGGTATGGATTTTACCGCTTTTCCTGCGCTTAAAACGGTAAAGCCGTTTTCGTACAAGGCGTTGGCTGACGGTATAACTGGGTATATCATAAAAAACGGAGAGATAGTATACACAAAGGCGGACGGTATATATATTTCGGGAGTGAAAACGGCGGTAAATCTCAGTGCAGGGGAAAAACATCTTGTGTCACTTGGAGCATACATACTGATAATGCCGGACGAGGTGCTTGTAAATACCGCAGACACGCCTGCAAGCGTGCAGTATACGGCGAAGCCCTCGCTTTCAGGCACGCTGTTCGAATATAACCAGAACCAGACACGGCCTACGGTTTCTATATATAAGCTGTTGTATCTTGATGTGCCTGAGGAAAGCGAGGCGCTGTCAAGCTACAGCGTTGGCGATATGGCCAGGATAGATTATGAATACGGCGGAAAGAAACAGTACCTGTCTGTAGTGATAAGCTCGGTGGGAAAGGAAAGCTACAGTATGGACGGGTGTGTGTCGATTAACTTCGACACGAGTGCATACAGCGATACCTACTATTTTTATACGGAAAAGCGGAAGATGGACAAATTCAGGGTGCTTAATATAAAGAATGCGGTCTTAAGCTGTCCGATACCGAAGATGGATTTTATAACAGAGCATAACAACAGGCTGTGGGGGTGTTCGTCGGCAAATCGTGAAATATACTGTTCAAAGCTCGGAAGTGCTACGGAGTGGGGAAGCTATGACGGCATCTCAACTGACGCATGGGCGGCAACGGTAGGGTCTGACGGGGATTTCACCGGAGTATGCGTTTACGGGGGCGGTGTACTGTTCTTTAAGGAAAATGTCGTTCATATTGTCTATGGCACAAGAGCGTCAAACTTTACGCTAAGCACTGTAAAGCTGAGAGGCGTTCAGAAGGGCAGTGACGGCTCGCTGTGCATATCGGACGGACTGCTTTATTATAAGGCGCCAGAGGGGATATTCAGCTTTAACGGCTCTGCATCGGTGAGGATCGACGCAAAGCTGGGTGATGATATTACCGATACGGCGGTGATGACGGCAAACGGAAGATATGTCGTTATGTGTGCGGCTGACAAAACGGTGTATTATTATGACAAGCGCTACTCGGCGTGGTACACGAGGCGGCTTTCGGATGTAATCTCGGCGCACGAGATAAACGGCAGGCTGTATGCCGTTACCCGTGACAGCAATAAAAAGATGAGGCTTGTAACGCTTGTCGGAAACGACAGCGGTTATACGGACAGTGACAGGAGCGAATTTTCTGCGGTCAGCGGCGAGCTTGGCAGGGGAAGCATATTCAGAATATATAAAAAGCTGAGAATGTCGCTGTATCACAAAAAGCAGGACAACGAAACGCTTGAGCTGTCGGCATATATAAGCACTGACGGCGGAGAATGGAGGAAGGTATATGAGCTTTGCAGTGAAAAGGGGAATGGCGAAGAAATAGCTGTCGCTCCTGTAATACCGCTCAGATGCAGAAAGATAAAAATAAAGATATGCGGCGAAGTAAGCGGTGACGCTTATGCGACGCTGTACGGCATATATCTTGACAGTGAAAAGGGAAGTGAGATAAGTGGATAATCTGAATATGAGCTTTGCTCCCGATAAATCGGCGGAGGACAAAGGGCGGATAAATGCGGTTGAGGATTATCTGTCACTCCTTACCGAAAGGATAAAATTCTGTTTTAACGGCATTGATGAGAATATTGCGCAGAAGTCGGACGGCAAAGAGGAAAAACAGCTTATTTACAGTACGATTGCAGACGAAGTGGGACAGCTCACCGCTACCGGCATCGGCTGTGAGATATTCAACGACTATGAAAATAATATCGCAAGCTCGCTTTACGCACACGCTCACATACGCACACGCTGAAGGGAGAGAAACAACTGCTTCAGGGGAGAGTTCACACGCTGAAGGAGAGAAAACCACAGCGAGCGGTTATTGCAGCCACGCAGAAGGAAACGGTACTGTCGCAGACGGCGGATACAGCCACGCAGAAGGGTATAATGCCGTTGCAAGCGGTTTTTACAGTCACGCAGGCGGTATTCACAGCGAAGCAAAAGCGGAAGCATCCTTCGCTCACGGCGAGTATGCGGTATCCAATTATCGAGGCGGTGCGGCTTTCGGCATCAGCAACAAAACCAAAAACGCACTTTTTGTTATCGGAAACGGCTCGCCTCAAGGAAATTACGAAAGCGATGCACTGGTGCTTGACGATGGCGGGAATCTGTGGGTGGCAGGTAGTATAAAGTGCGGCGGTGGCAGCGGAGGTTATACCTTGTCGCCTGCGACAGCCGACACGCTCGGCGGTGTGATGATAGGCGATAATATATCGGTAACGGCTGACGGGGTTATCTCGGTGAATCTGTCGGCATATCTGAAAAACACGGATATAGCGGACTGGGCAAAAGCTGAAAGCAAGCCTGCTTATACGGCAAAAGAAGTCGGTGCGGCAACAGCAGCAGATATTACTGCGGCGGTGAATGCTGTCGAGATCGGCGGAAGAAATCTGCTGTATGACAGCACAGGTAATCTGAAAAACGGCTGGAGCGGTAACACTATAATAACGGTTGATGGCGGAACATCAGGAAATAGCCTTGCAATATCCAGAACCGGCTATTCCGGCAATGCACGATATTTCGGCGTGAGCAAAAGATGGTTTCTGACGGATTTCAAGGTTGGCACAAGCTATACTCTGTCGGCGTGGATAAAGGTCAGAAGCGATGTCGAGCTTGACGCAAGCGGCTATGTAATGGCAAGATTCCGTTCCGCTGATAATACGAAGCTGCATATTTTACCGCTTACCGTCAACAACAAAACCAAAAAGGACGAGTGGCTCTACTGCGAAAAGACTTGGACGATAGACGACAGCGACATAGCAAAGCTCGAATGCGTGGCTCTTGCGCTTGATAAAAACGGCATGATCGAGGCTTGCAACATCAAGCTCGAAAAAGGCACTAAGGCTACAGACTGGTCGCCTGCTCCCGAGGAGGACACGGAGCGTATCGCAAGCCTTGAAGCAAGAGTTGCGGCGCTTGAGGCTATGGCGGTATCGGGAGGTGAGGTATAATGTTGGATTTTGGCAGATGGATAGTCGAGGTCGCTGTGAACGGCGTTAAAAGCGGTAGCTTCGACAGGGCTTGGGCGGCTATGCAGCTTGGCAATCATTACAGCCGTGACAG